>Ga0082212_10000015_pt1 | contig 239878 bp, 207 predicted proteins | sample TergutNt197P3_FD_71548 | JGI IMG/M metagenome (GOLD analysis project Ga0082212, IMG submission 71548) | Neocapritermes taracua P3 segment gut microbial communities from Petit-Saut dam, French Guiana - Nt197 P3 | ecosystem: Host-associated > Arthropoda: Insects > Digestive system > Gut ... | reverse complement strand
TCGGGAAAGGGTGTTGCGCGATCACCCGCCGCTGCCGCAGGGAGATGATCCGTCGCCACCACCATTGGGAGACGATACGCAGGCATCGTCGCCAGACACAACCGGACAGACGGCCTCGCCGACAGACACGACCGGACAGGATCTGAAGCAGGACTGGCAGCAAAAGGCGAAGGAATACACGGCGGCGCTGGAGGAGTACCAAAGCAAAAGATATGACAGCACGCAGAAGTGGGTGCAGGAAGAGGCGCGCAAGGTGACTCTGAATAAACAGTTGGAGGCGTTGCTTAAAGAATATGAGGCTCTGGAAATACATGAAAAAGTAAACAAACAGGGTATGAAGAAAGTAGAGGCGAACCACAAGGTGCAGGATATTCAATCTAAAATGAAAACAATAGAAATAAAAATACACAATGAACTGCAACTAAAATGTAATTCACTAGAGAATAAGGTAAATAATCTGCAAGATGTGTATGAATATCAGGTAGCTAATAAGATGGAAGATTCTTCTGAAGAAACTCTGCAAAAATTATACGCAGCGAAACAGGAGCTTGACGCCGCGAAACAGGAGCTTGACGCCGCGAAACAGGAGCTTGCCGCCGCGCAACAAGAGCTGGATGTGGCGTTGGCGGAATTTGAAAAGGAGGATCAAGCGCTCAAAGCCCTGCAAGCGGAGCGAGACGAGGCGCTGCAAGCGATGCGCGCGGAGGAAGCGCCGCTCCGGGCGGAATGGTCGGCGATATACGCGGAGCAAAATGAACGATTCGCGGAGCTTCGGGCGATGGAGGAGACGCTTGAGGAGTTGAAACAGGCGTCAATAGAGGCGAGCAAAAACTATGAGGACTACATGATGGCCCAGCAGGCGGCGCAGGCGCCCCAAGACACGGCCCAGCAAGTGGCGGTGCAGGCGGCGCAACGGGCGGCGGAACAGTCGGCGGCAGCCGCAGCGGACGCGGCGCGACAGGCGAGCCAGCCGCCCCCGCCGCCGGTCATCGACCACCACCACTATTGAGAGGCGGAAAAGAAGGCAGGGAGGTCAGGCGTGTTGTTCAGTCAGCTTGTTCAAAGCCGTGACCAGCCAGTTGTTCAGACTGCTGCCGTTGGCTTGGGCCTGAACGGCAAGCCGCGCATGCAGTTTGGAAAAAATTGCCGCAAGAATTTTTCGTTGCCTGCTGCGCATGGCAAACTGAGGCGCTGCCGACGGCTTGAGTAACTTGACATCACATGCAGGATGCGATAAGGAATCCGCCTTATCATCAACACGCGTTCGCGCGCGGCATCCGGAGGCAATCGTGGCCAATCACAAATCCGCTCTCAAACGTCACAAGCAGAGCGTGCAGCGCAATGTCCGCAATCGTATGGTGCGCACCCGCATCAAAAATATCGTCAAATCCGTGCGCGCGGCTGTAAAGAGCGAAGACGGGGCGGCAGCCAATGCCGCGCTGGTGCAGGCCATGTCCACCCTGGACAAGGCCGCGACCAAAAAAGTGATCCATTGGAAAAAAGCTGCCCGTAAAATTTCCCGCCTGAGCAAAGCCGTCAATACGCTGAAAAAGTAGGGACAGAAGCCATCGCACAATGTGATTGCGCGATGGCTTCTATACCGCCGCGTCACGCAGCAGATTATCGCGGTGCACAACTTCCGGGTAGTGCGCATCGCCGAGGATTACGGCCACTTCGTGCCGCTTGAGACCCTTGATGCGATCAAGCGAAGCGTGATCATAATTGCTGAGACCCACGCCCACGACCTGATCCTGGTGCATGATGCGCACCGGATCGCCGGCTTTGAACTCGCCTTCCACGGCCAGCACGCCGCCGGGCAGCAGGCTGCCGCCCCGGTTGGACACGGCTTTGGCCGCGCCGTCGTCAATGCGCACCACGCCCTTGGGTTCGGTCCGATAGGCCAGCCAGTACTTGCGGCGAGAAATGCGTGAGCCGGGCCGTACCCAGGTGCCGATACGCGAACCGGCGAATGCGGCCAGAATGACGCCGGGATCGCGGCCGGGCAGAATGAACGTGGGCACGCCGAGCTGGGCCGCGCGCCGCGCGGCCAGGAGCTTGGTATACATGCCGCCGGTGCCCACGCTGGTCTTGCCCCCGCACAAGGCGTCGAGATCCAGGTCGCGCACGCTGCCTATATAGGGCATGACCACGGCCTGCGGGTGTTCCAGGGGATTTTTGTCCAGCACCCCGCCGATGCTGGTCAGGTTGACGAAGACATCGGCCTCCACCACGTTGAGCAGCAGGCTGGCCAGATTGTCGTTGTCGCTGAACTTGAGTTCGCTGACCGAGACCGTGTCGTTTTCGTTGACAATGGGCACCACTCCCCAGTCCAACAAATGCGCGAATGTATTGCGGATGTTGAGAAAACGGCCGCGATCCCGCAAATCGTCGCGAGTCAGCAGCACTTGGGCCGTAAGCAGGCCGTGCCCGGCAAAGGCCTCTTCGTAATGGCGCATGAGGCGGCCCTGGCCCACGGCTGCCGCCGCCTGCCTGCCGGCCAGATCGTGAATTTCTTTTTCCAGGGCCGTGCGCCCGGCCGCCACCGCGCCCGAAGACACCAGCACCACCCGCAGCCCGCGCTGCCGCAGGGCGGCCAACTGGGACGCAAGATCGCGCAAAATGCCGAGATCGAGGATCAAACCCTGATCCGTACGGCTGGTCAGGACCGAACTGCCGACCTTGACCGTTACCGTGCGCGCGCCGGCCAACGCGCGCGCCTTCTCCGCCTGCCAATCGCATCTGTCCATGATCATTCCCGCGTGTAGATGACCTCGATATCCGGAAATTCATCGCCGCCTGTTCCCACATCCTGGCAGCGGATCAGGGGCGCGTGGTTTTCCAGTTCGTCCCGCAGTCGCCACATGAGTGCCGCCACTGCGGCCACGCCTTCGCCCTGTTTGGCGGCGATGCAGTGCACGGCGCGGCCGTCCTGTGCAGCCCGCTCCCGCAAGTTCAGAATTTCATCCGGCCGGCGCAGATCGCATTTGTTGATCACCAGAATCTGGCGGCGCTCGGCCAGGCCGGCGTCAAACAGCTTCAACTCTTCATTGATCAGATCGAAGCCGGCCCAGGGATCGTCCGGGCTGATGTCTTCAATGCTCAGCAGATGCACCAGAAAGCGCGTGCGTTCGATATGGCGCAAAAAGCGGTGGCCGAGCCCCAGGCCGCTGTGCGCGCCCTCAATCAGGCCGGGAATATCCGCCACGACCAGACGCCGGCTGGGGTCGCACTCGTGGATCATGACCCCGAGGTTTGGCGTCAGGGTCGTGAACGGATAGTCCGCAATTTTGGGTTTGGCCGCCGAAATGCGGGAGATGAACGTGGATTTGCCCGCGTTGGGCAGGCCGATGATGCCTGCATCCGCCAGAATTTTCAGTTCCAGGCGCAACGTGCGCTCCTCACCCGGCTCGCCCGGCTGGGCAAAACGCGGCGCGCGCAACGTGGAGGACTTGAAATGCTCGTTGCCCTTGCCCCCGCGCCCGCCTTTGGCCACCAGCACCGGGTCGCCGGGTTCGGACAGATCCGCGAACAGGTGTTCGCCCGTGGGCATCTGCTCATAAATCTGGGTGCCGACCGGCAGTTCCAAAAACGCATCCCGGCCTTTGCGGCCGTGGCGCTGGCTGCCCATTCCCGGCTGGCCGTTCTCGGCCTCGTAACGGCGTTGCAGGCGAAAATCATACAGGCTGAGCAGGCGCTCGGCCGCGCGCACATAAATGCCGCCGCCGTCGCCGCCGTCGCCGCCGTCCGGGCCGCCGCGCGGCACGAACTTCTCCCGCCGGAACGACACGCAGCCCCGCCCGCCCTTGCCGGCTTTGACCGCAATGATGGCTTCGTCAACAAATCGCATAGGTCGGCATAGGGGGCAAGCTCACTTTGCATGGCAGAGCGTTGTCAAAGCCGCGCCGCCTTGGTGCGGCAAACAACAAGAGGGAAGACATGCCCCCCATGCCTTCCCCCTCGATCGCGGCGATTCGCCCGCTCAGGCGGGCAGGATGTGCACGCGGGTCATTTCTTTGCGTTTGCGCACATAGGTTTCGTATTTGACCGTGCCGTCGCACTTGGCGAACAGGGTATAATCGCTGCCCATGCCCACGTTTTCGCCGGGATGCACCCTGGTGCCCACCTGGCGCACCAGAATGTTGCCGGCCAGCACCGATTGCCCGCCGAAACGCTTGACCCCGCGCCGCTGCCCGGCGCTGTCGCGGCCGTTGCGTGAGCTGCCGCCCGCTTTTTTATGTGCCATGGCAAAACTCCTTATGCCTTGATTGCAAAAAAACCGCCGCAATGCCCGTGTGCGCTACACTTCGATGCCCGTGATCTTCAGGGCGGTGAAAGGCTGGCGGTGCCCTTGCAGCTTGCGCGAATCGTTGCGCCGCCACTTCTTGAACACCAGGATTTTATCGCCCCGGCCGTGATCAAGGATCGTGGCCCTGACTTTTGCCCCGGCAACATAGGGCGTTCCCACGTTCACGGAGCCGCCGCCTATCATGAGCACCTTGTCCAGCGACACTTCGCTGCCCACGGCCGCATCAAGCTTTTCCACCACAATCCTGACGCCTTCTTCCACGCGGAATTGCCTGCCGCCGGTTTCAACTATCGCGTACATGTGATCATCCTCCAGAAAAAGAGTCCGTCTTCTACTCTCACTTGCGGGATCTTGTCAAGAGCGGATCGCCGGCGACAACGCCCCGGCGCGCCGTGTTGCCTTGTTCGTGTTCCGCCAAAAATTTTGTGCCTATAATTGGCTCAATTGATTGATTGTTTATGGTCTGCCCGGAGAAATTGAAAAAATTTTTGCCGCCCCCCTCTTCCCAAGGCGGAGAATTGCGTTATTTCTCCCTCGGCAGCGCGATCCGCTGTCCTGCGTGTGAGCACGCACTGTCTGGCGTTGCGGCGCCGCCGGCGAACAGCCCCGGATTGCAGCGACGCCTGCCGGCAGATGCGCGGAAGCGGCGCCGATCATACTACTACTATTTTCTTTGGAGGAAGTAATCCATGACCCTGAAGCCTTTGAACGATCGAGTTCTGGTGAAACGCCTTGATTCCGAGGAAAAAACCTCCGGCGGCCTGTATATTCCCGATACCGCCAAGGAAAAGCCCTCTCAGGGCGAAGTCATCGCTGTGGGCGAGGGCAAGCTGGCCGACAGCGGCAAGCGCGTGACCATGGCCGTAAAAGCCGGAGACAAGGTATTGTTCAACAAGTATGCCGGCACCGAAGTGAAGCTGGACGGCGTTGAACATCTGGTAATGCGCGAAGACGATATTCTCGCCATCATCAAGTAAGGTATTGTGTCCGCGCGGCGACTTGAAAGAGCCGCGCCGAGCCTGCAAAAAAAATTCGCTTTTTCCTTGAGGAGGAACATCCAATGGCTTCTAAAGAGATTCTGTTCGACTCCAAAGCCCGTGAACGTCTTGCCCGCGGCGTGGACAAGCTGGCCAATGCCGTGCGCGTGACGCTCGGCCCCAAGGGGCGCAACGTGCTGATTGAAAAATCCTTCGGCTCCCCGATCATCACCAAGGACGGCGTGACCGTGGCCAAGGAAATCGAGCTGGATGACAAGGTTGAAAACATGGGCGCCCAGATGGTCAAGGAAGTCGCTTCCAAGACCTCGGACGTTGCCGGCGACGGCACCACAACCGCGACCATCCTGGCTCAGTCCATGTATAAGGAAGGCATGAAGCTCGTGGCCGCCGGGCGCAATCCCATGGCCATCAAGCGCGGCATAGACAAGGCTGTTGAAGCCGTGGTCAAGGGACTGGGCGAAATGGCCAAACCCACCCGCGACCAGAAGGAAATCGCCCAGGTCGGCACCATTTCCGCCAACTCCGACGCCACCATCGGCAACATCATCGCCGAAGCCATGTCCAAGGTCGGCAAGGAAGGCGTGATCACGGTCGAAGAAGCCAAGGGTCTCGACACCACGCTGGAAGTGGTCGAAGGCATGGAATTCGATCGCGGCTATCTCTCTCCCTATTTCGTGACCAATCCGGAAAAGATGATCTGCGAAATGGAAAATCCGCTGATCCTCTGCAACGAAAAGAAAATTTCCAGCATGAAGGACATGCTGCCTCTTCTGGAACAGGTTGCCAAGATCAACCGCCCGCTGGTGCTCATCGCGGAAGACGTGGAAGGCGAAGCCCTGGCCACTCTGGTGGTGAACAAGCTGCGCGGCGCCCTCCAGGTCGTTGCGGTCAAGGCGCCCGGTTTCGGCGAACGCCGCAAAGCCATGCTGGAAGACATCGCCACCCTGACCGGGGGCGAAGCCATCTTTGAAGATCGCGGCGTCAAGCTGGAGAACACTTCCTTGTCCGCTCTGGGCACGGCCAAGCGCGTGGTCATCGACAAGGAAAACACAACCATTGTCGACGGCGCCGGCTCCTCCGACGCGATCAAGGCCCGTGTGAAGCAGTTGCGCGCCCAGATTGAAGAAACCACTTCCGACTACGATCGCGAAAAGCTCCAGGAACGCCTGGCCAAGCTGGTCGGCGGCGTGGCCGTCATTCATGTCGGCGCGGCCACCGAAACCGAAATGAAGGAAAAGAAGGATCGTGTGGAAGACGCCCTGAACGCCACCCGCGCAGCGGTTGAAGAAGGCGTGGTGCCCGGCGGCGGCACGGCTTTCCTCCGCGCCCTGAAGAGCGTGGACGGCATCAAGGCCGCTGACGACGACGAAACCGCCGGCATCAACATCGTGCGCCGCGCGCTGGAAGAACCCCTGCGCCAGATCGCGTGCAACGCCGGCTTTGAAGGCTCCATCGTGGTGGAAAAAGTGCGCGACGGCAAGGGCGGCTTCGGCTTCAACGCCCAAAGCGGCGAATACGAAGACCTGATCAAGTCCGGCGTGATCGACCCCAAGAAGGTGTCGCGCATCGCCCTGCAGAATGCCGCCTCCGTGGCTTCGCTGCTCCTGACCACCGAATGCGCCGTGGCCGAAAAACCCGAGCCTAAGAAAGACGCGCCCATGCCCGGCGGCATGGGTGGTATGGGCGGCATGGGCGGCATGGACGGCATGTACTGATACCGCCTTGCAATCAAGCTGGCAAAGCCCCGTTGCGGTTCGCCGCAGCGGGGCTTTGTCACGATTGACGGCGCCGCAACGCGGCGCTATTGCAATTGCAGTGCCGATGATCTCTCCAAAAAGGAGTGCCTCCATGTACTGTACCAAAGCGCGTCATCTGCTTGCCGGCCTGGCGGGCGTCTGCCTTCTGGCCGCCCTTCCTGCCGGGGCGCAGGAAAACCTGAAGATCGCAACGCGTTCCGATGTGGCGGTCCTGGCGCCGGAAGTCGCGGTTGAGGTCAATACGCTCATCACCATCCGGGCGCCGGAAGTTGCGGACAAGGCCGCGCGGCCGCCTGTGGCCGTCAGCCTGGTCATCGACCGCTCCGGTTCCATGGAAGAGGCCAAAAAGATCAATTATGCCAGGGCTGCCGGCAAGGTGCTGGTCCGCAGCCTGGGAGCGGACGATTTGTTCGCGCTCACGATTTTCGATTCCGAAGTGCAGGTGCTCTACCCCCTGGCCGGAGTGACGGACAGGGAGCGACTGATCCGGATGATCGACGCCATCCAGCCCGGCAGCTTCACCTTCTTGTCCGGCGGTCTGGAAACGGGCATCGGGCAGCTCAAGGACATCCGCAAAGAAGGTCCCTGCCGTGTGCTGCTGCTGTCCGACGGCTTGGCCAACCGGGGCATCACCGGCGCGGAACAGGTGGCGGCTCTCGGCGCGCGCGCCCGCAATGCCGGCATCAGCGTGTCCACCATCGGCCTGGGCCTGGATTTTGACGAAAATCTCATGCAACTGCTCGCCCAGCGGGGCGGGGGGCAGTATTACTATATCAAGGATTCCGAAGATCTGCCCGCCGTATTCCGGCAGGAACTGAACGTGATCGCGTCTTCGTTCACCCGCGATCTGCGTGTGACCTTCACCCGCGCCGAGGGCGTCGGAGATCTCAAGATCTACGGATACAGCCGCGCGGACAAAGACAAGGACACGGATATTGAAATGGGCGATCTGAGTTCGGGCGAAACCCGGCAGATGCTCGTGCGCTTCACGGTCAAGCCCGGCGCTTCCGGCAAACAGGATCTCGGCGTCGTGCGTTGCAACTACACGGACCAGAATGACGGCAAAGCCCGGGACATCAGCCTGCCGCTTACTCTCGACATCGTGGCGGACGAGGCCGCGCGTGGTGAAGCCGAGGCCGCTCAAGCTGCCGTCATCAGCGAAGTGCGCGCCGAAACCGCGCTGCTCGACGCCGAAGAAGCCCATGTGGCCGCCCTGGCCGAACTGGAAAAAGGCGATGTGAAACAGGCGGCGAGCATGCTGCAGGCTGCCCAGAAATCTCTCGCCCTGGCGGCGCCCTCTCCGGCCAATACCGCCAAGATGGCGGCCATGGCCCGGGATGAAAGCCTCTTGGAGCAGGCCACTCGGGACATACAGGTTCGAGCATCCATGAAAAAGGCGAGCAAATCGTCCTCCTACCAAAGCGCCAAAGGGCAAAAACAAGGCCTGATGCTCCAACGCGGCGACAAGGGCTACCTGGTGGAAAAATTGCAGCAGGCTCTGAAAGACCAGGGCTATTACGGCAGGGACGTGGATGGCCTGTTCGGCCCGGACCTGGAAGAGGCCGTGCAGAAATTCCAGCAATCCAAATCGCTTCCGGTTGACGGCATCGCCGGTCCCGCGACACTTGGCGCTCTGGGCTTGTAATGCCGGGGCCAATCAAAAAATTGCAAATTTTTTCGCTGCCCCTTTTCTTTTTTTCTAGGAAGTGTATGCTTCGCCTCGCGAACAAAGATCCTCGCCCGGAATGCCGCCGGCGTTCCGGTGCGCCGTATGAAAAAACGGCGCATGAGCCTGGGTCCGAAACAGGCGCGCTGTTTTGGGTGACGGCGTTGCCGTTTGCGGTGAACGGGGCATTGCTACAATGCTCCATGCAACAAGGGGAAGGCGCAAGGAAGAAAGCGCCACTCGCCGCACTGAAATCGGCCGCATGCGGCCTGAAAATCGGGGCGGCGTGCGGAATACTTGTAACCCATTGTTCGGAGGCCCCTTATGGTTATCGGTATTATTCTGTCACTGCTTCTGCTGACGTATATCGCTTACCGCGGCTTGTCAGTCATCCTGTTCGCCCCGGTCTGCGCCCTGCTGGCGGCTGTCACCGCCGGCTGGCCCCTCTTGCCTTCCTACACGGAAATTTTCATGACCCGGGGCGTGATTTATGTAAAAAACTTCTTCCCCATCTTCCTGCTGGGGGCGGTCTTCGGCAAGGTTATGGAAGAAAGCGGCTGCGCCCGTTCCATCGCCAAGCTCTTTGCTGAAACGCTCGGTTCCAAGCACGCTTGCGTGGCCGTCGCCCTGACCACCGCCGTGCTCACCTACGGCGGCATCAGCATGTTCGTGGCTCCCTTTGCCGTGTATCCTTTCGCTTACGCCCTGTTCAAGGACGCCGGCATTCCCCGCCGGCTCATCCCCGGTTCCATCTGCATAGGCACCTTTACCTTTGCCATGACCTGTATGCCGGGTTCCCCGCAAATCCAGAACATGATCCCGGCCACCTACTTCGGCACCACCCTCTTTTCCGCCCCGATCTTCGGCATCACCGGCACCATTCTGACGGCCGGCATAAGCCTGTGGTGGATCAGCTGGCGCCAGAAGAGCCTCATGCACGAAGGCTTCGGTGAACTGGATACCCGGTCCACCACCAACTTCGACGACGGCGTGGTCGCCCTGCCCAATCCCTGGCTGGCTATGGTGCCCTGCCTCATCGTGCTGGTGGGCAACATCTCCCTGACCCTGATCATCCGCGGCAACGAGTTTCTGGGCTTGCCCGGCTGGGATCAGGCCGTCATGAAGCTGCCGCAGGTGGTCGCCCAGCCTCTGGCCGCCAAGCGCATCCCCGACGCCAACTGGGGTCTGCTCATCTCTCTTGTGGTGGCCATTCTGGTAGCTATCGCCATCAGCCTTCCCGCCTTCAAGGCGCGCCAGAACCTCCAGGCCACCTTGAACGCCGGGGCCATCGGCTCGCTTCTGGCCATCATGAACACGGCCTCGGAAGTGGGCTACGGCAACGTGGTCAGCTCCCTGCCCGGCTTCACCGCGGTGCGGGATTTCCTCATGGGCATCAACTTCGGCGACAGTCCGCTCATGTCCGAATTCATCTTCGTCAACGTCCTGGCCGGCATCACCGGCTCGGCCTCCGGGGGCATGAGCATCGCCCTCGAAGCCATGGGCAAGACCTTCATGGAATGGGGCGCCCAGAGCGGCATCGGACCCGAACTGCTGCACCGGGTGGCGGCCATGGCCTCCGGCGGTTTGGATTCTTTGCCGCACAACGGAGCCATCATCACCCTGATGGCCATCACCGGCATGACCCACAAACAGTCCTATCCGGACTGCGGCCTTGTTTCCGTGGTCGTGCCCATCGGGGTGACCTTTATCCTGGTGGTGGTGTGGAGTCTCTTCAAGTTCCCCTTCGCCTGAAAACACGAGCGGTTTGGCCGTTAAGGCCAAACCGCTTGAGAAGCCTCACAACAAATGCTTGCAGGCGGAGTCCGCCTGCAAGCATTGTTATCGACAGCGCTCAATCATGCCGCTCGTCCGGCGGCCGGGTTTTCCAACGCTTGTGCATCCAGAACCACTGTTCGGGATCGATGCGCACCCGGCGTTCCACAGCCTCGGTATAGAAGCGGGCCACGGCGGCCACACGTTCTTCACGGTTGCCGGGCAGCGTTGCGGCATCTAGAGGTTCTTCGGTCAGAAGAAGATAGTGATCGTCCCGGCGCAGGATGAACAAAGGCAGCACCAGGGCGTCAGCGCGCACGGCGAGCACGGCCGGACCGATATTCACGGCCGCGGTCAGACCGAAAAAAGGCAGGAAGATGGCTTCGTCCTGACCGCAGTTGTGATCCACAAGAAAGCCGACCACCCCGTTTTTACGCAACGTTTTGAGCGCGGCGAAAACCGCGTTGCGGTGCCCCACGACCTGGCGTTTGCCGCCGCCGCGCATGTCGGCCAGATACGCGCGCACGGCGGCGTTGCCGTGATTGCGCACCACGATCGTGCGGGGCCGGGAAACATTGAAGTCGTCGGCCAGGCCTGCGGTGAATTCCCAGGCGCCCAGGTGGGCTGTGGCAATGACGATGGGGCGTTCACTCCGGCGCAGGCGTTCAAATCGCTCGGGATCGTCCAGGCGCAGTTCCGGCCGGCGGCGATCAAAACCGGGGGCAAACACGACCTCAAGAAAGGATCGGGCGTTGTGATCAAAGCTGCGCCGGGCCAGGACGCGGGCTTCGGCTTCGGGCAGGTTCAGGCGATCGGCGATGGTGCGCGTGGCCAGTTTGCGGCGGCCGGGCAAAATAAGCCAGAGCAAGGCGCCGATTCCGGCGCCCAGGCGGCGGATGCCGGGCAGGCCGCTCGCCGCCAGACTGCGCGAAGCGGCATGCAGCAGGCGGTATTGCAACTGTGCCCAGACGTTCATTCCTGCCCCAGGCTGCGCATGATGCTGTTGAGTTTGTCCCGTTCCTGCACCAGGGCCTCGGCATCCAATTCGCGTTCAATGGTGTAGGGATCGCCGTACACCACGCGGATTCTGGAAAAGGGCAACGGCAACTCGAAGCGATCCCAACTCTTGAAGCGGATGCAGCGCTCGGGCAGTGCCCGCACGGGCAGAATGGGCGCCTTGGCCTGGCAGGCCAAAAAAATCGCGCCGTCCTTGGCCTGGTGGCGTGGGCCGCGCGGCCCGTCCAGCGTGATGGCCGGAGAGAGCCGATCTTCCCGCATATGGCGGATACAGGACAAGAGCGCCCCGGCGCCGCCGCGCGAACTGGAACCGCGCGCCACGACAAAGCCCAAATGCTCCAGCACGCCGGCAATGTAAGCTCCGTCGCGGCTCTGGCTGGCCACGGTCATCACCCGGAATCGTTCCCTGAGGGCAATGAGCGTAAAGCATTCGTTGTGCCATAGGGCAATGACAAAGGGTGTGCCCGCGTGCAACATGGCATCCACAGGTTCCCGGTTGACGTGAACCAGGCGCAGGCTGGCGCACCAGGGCCGGTACAGGGCATAGATGAGAGCCGCCGCCAGCCTGGGCGGAACGCGCCAGGCCATCAGCCTCCCTCCACATGAAACTGCATGGCATACAGGCGGGTATACAGGGCGCAACGGCCGAGCAGTTCCTCGTGCCGGCCCTGGTCCACAATGCGCCCCTGATCCATGACCAGAATGCGGTCCGCTGCCAGAATGGTGGACAAACGGTGGGCGATGACAATGCTGGTGCGGTTGTGCATGAGATTGTCCAAGGCCTGCTGGACCATGCGCTCGGATTCCGAATCCAGGGCGCTGGTGGCTTCGTCCAGAATGAGCAGGGGCGCATCCTTGAGCAGCGCCCGGGCAATGGTCAGGCGCTGCTTCTGGCCGCCGGACAGTTTGACCCCGCGCTCGCCTATCCGCGTGGCGTACCCTTCAGGCAAATCGCAGACAAAACCATTGGCGTAGGCCGCTGCGGCCGCGGCCGTGATGTCGTCATCCGCGGCGGCGTCCGTGCCGTAGGCAATGTTGTCGCGAATGCTCGTATCGAACAAAAACGTATCCTGTGAAACCACGGCCACAGCCCGGCGCAACGAGGACAGGGTATAGGCTTCAATCGGCCGGCCGTTGAGCACAATCCGGCCCGCGCCGGGCACGTAAAAGCGCGGAATGAGGTTGACCAGGCTGGTCTTGCCCGCGCCGGACGGCCCAACCAGAGCCACCCGTTCGCCCTGCCCCAGGCTGAAGCTGATGTCGTCCAGGGCTTTGGGTGCGCCCGGCTCATCGCTATAGCTCAGGCTGACCCGGTCAAACACCAGCTCGCGGAAAGGCTCGTCAAACGCTGTGTCGCCGCCGGATTCCTGCACCATGTCCGGCGCATCCAGAATGGCGAAAACCCGCTCGGCCCCGGCCAGGGCATTCTGCACGGCCATGTTGGCCGAGGACAGGGACTTGACCGGATCGTACAGCATGATCAGCGCCCCCACAAAGGAAAAAAAGGTGCCCGGCGTCATGGAACCGTTGATGACTTCCATGCCGCCGACCCAGATCACCAGGCCGATGCCCAGAGCGCCGATCAGTTCCATAACCGGAGAAGACAGCTCGGTCACGCTGATTTGCCTGAGCGAAATATCCACGATGCGGGCGTTTTCCACGTCAAATCGCCGGGTTTCCTGCCGTTCCGTGGCAAAAGCCTTGATCACCCGGATACCGCTCAACAGTTCCTGCAGCATGCCGGAAACATCCGCGTTCACTTCGGCATTGCGCCGGCCATAACGCCGCAGTTTGCGGCTGAACCAGACAAAGGGCGCGCCGGCCAAAGGCAGTACGAACAGCGCCCAACAGGCCAATCGCCAGTTCTGGTGAAAGACCACGGCGATCAGGCCGAGCATGGTCAGGCTCTGCCGCACGATCTGCACGAAGGCAGGCAGACTCTGGCGGATCATCATCACATCGTTCAGAATACGGGCCATGAGCACGCCGACCTGGGAACCTTCGAAAAAACGCAGAGGCAGACCGATGATCTTATAGAACAATTCCTGGCGCAGGGTTTCCAGCACGCGCAAGGCGCTGGCGTTCATACACCAGTTCTGCACATAGCGGCCCACGCCCTTGAACAGGGTCAGGACAATGAAGGCCAGTGGAATATACAGCAAGGCCTGCCCGTCTTTTTCCAGAAAAATCTTGTCCATGGCCGGTTTGATCAACCAGGCTGAGCCGGCCGTGGTCAGCGAAACCACTCCCGAAGACAGCACGCCGATCACGATGTGCCATCTGTACGGCAAAAAATAGCGGACAACCCGCAACATCAGACGCCAGGAAGGCCTGGCGCTCCGGTCGGAATCTGTGTCGGAACTCATGCGCCTCCGGCAGCCGGGGAAAGAAAAACAGGCTTGACGTGCAGTACCATACCTCGCATGATGTGCCAAGTCCGGCACGGTAACGGGAATTTTCATCTTTGTCTGTGAGTATCCAGTGAATGCGACAAGCGAAAGCCATATGCGCCTGAACAAGGCCTTGGCCCATGCCGGCCTGTGCGCCCGGCGCAAGGCGGATGAACTGATTTTTGCCGGCGCGGTGCGCGTGAACGGCGAAGTGGCGGCCGAACCGGGACGGCAGGTGGACCCGGCCAGGGACCGGATCGAAGTCAACGGCATTCCCCTGGCCGCGAACGCGCCGCCCTGTCACCTCATGCTGCACAAGCCCGTGCGGGTGGTGAGCACAGCGCGCGACCCCGAGGGCCGGACCACGGTACTGGACCTTGTGCCGCCGGCCTGGCGCGGCCGGCGTCTGTATCCCGTGGGCCGGCTGGATTTTTTCTCCGAGGGTCTGCTGATGCTGACGGACGATGGTGAGCTGGCCAATTTGCTGGCGCATCCACGCCATCGCCTGCCCCGGCGCTACGAGGTGCGGGTGCGGGGCGAAACGCCGGAGCAGGCTCTGAACGCCATGCGGCGGGGCATGACCCTGTCCGAGGGAGAAAGACTGGCCAGGGTCGAGGTTACGGCTGCGGCGCAGGGCCGCGACACGATGCTGCACATGACCTTGCGCCAGGGACTCAACCGCCAGATCCGGCGGATGTGCCGGGATTTGGATCTGACCATCCTGCGCCTGGTGCGCGTGGCCCTGGGCCCGCTGGAACTGGGCGATCTGGCGCCTGGGGCCGTGCGCGAACTGACGGAACAAGAAACCGCGGCTTTGCGGAAGGCGGCGGGACGGTAGCGCCTTATTCCATGCCGCAATACGCCTGTAAAGCAGCCAACCATGCACGCAACGCCGCATCTTCCCGTTCCCGCAGCGCTGACCGGATGCGCGGACTATACGCACGACGCAACGCGGACCGCGGTCCGCGTTGCGCTTGACGCCAGCGGCTGGCGCACAGGAACAGGCTCCCGGGTATTGGTCAAGCCCAACCTGCTGCGCGCTCAATCCCTGGCCTGCACGCATCCCCGGATAGTGGCCGAAGCCTGCGCCTGGATCATGGAACAGGGGGCCAAGGTGGTGGTGGCGGATTCGCCGGGTTTCGGCAGCGCACCCGCCGTGGCCGAGGCTGTGGGCCTGAGTGCAGCGTTGCGCCCTCTGGGACTCACGGTGCAGGCTTGTGACCGGCCCGTGCCCGTGCCTCTGCCTGATGGGCGAAGCTGGGGCGTGTCGCGCTTGGCTCTTGAATGCGACGCCATCCTGTCCGTTCCCAAGGTCAAGGCGCACAGCCAGATGCGTCTGTCGCTGGCGGTCAAAAATCTGTTCGGCTGCGTGTGCGGCCCGCGCAAGGCTCTGGCGCACACAATCCAGGGCAACAGGCCGGACGTGTTTGAAGACTGCCTGGCCGCCCTGTGGGCGGCGCTGCCGCCCGTGGCGGGACTCGCCGACGGCGTCACGGCCATGCACATCACCGGCCCCTCCGGCGGGCAGCCCTACGCGCTGGGCTGCGTGGGAGCCTCGGCCTGTGCCGTGGCTCTGGATACGGCGCTGTACGGCGTGATCGGCGTCAATCCGGAAGCGGCGCCCGTATGGAGCGCTCTCATCCGGCAAGGGCTGCCGCAGGCCGAACCGGAAAACCTGGTTTACCCGTTGCTGCGGCCGGAAGACTTTCCGGGCAAAAACTTCGTGCTGCCGTCCCGCTTGCTGGACATACCCTTCCGGCCGCACCGCCTGCTCTGGAGCGTGTGCCGCCGCCTGTGGCACACTTGGCGGCCGTAAACGCAGCAACCGGCCAGCGTGCCGTGATCCTGCGCCGGCGATGCGCCATCCCTGCCGCCATTCCCATGCCAAATCAAGGTCAGAGCGCGTTTGATCCGGAATCGGCATCAGCAGCCGCGCCGTCCAGCCCCAGGCGAAGCCGGCGGGCCGCTTCCTGCTTGCGTTCGCGCGTGCCGAGCGGGCGCAGGGCTTCCCAGGCTTCGGAACGTTCCTGATGCCGGGCAAAAATGAGAAAGCCGGTGTGGGCAATCATCCGATCCTCCGGCCGCAGGCGATCGGGCGTGGGCTTCCAGCGCCGCAACAGCAGTTCGCACACGTCCGTGTCATCGAACGGCCCCTGCTCCAGACCCAGAAGCAGCGCGCCCACCTGGTCCATGGTCGGCAGAAAAAAGGCCAGAGACGCGCCGGGCTTCACCGCCGCCGGAATGTGACACAGGTAATCCCAAGGCGTGCGCACGTCCAGAAACAGGGCATCGGCGCCGGTCACGCCGGAGAAGCCCTCCGCGATATCGTGATGGCGCAGGGTGACGTTTTGCCCCAGGCCGGCCCATTCCAAATTGCGCCGCGCCAGTTTGTGGAATTCCTCGCGCGCCTCAAAGCTGTGCACATGCCCGGTGGGTCCGGAAAACCAGGACAAGCCGACCGTCAGGCCGCCGGACCCCGAACCGGCCTCAATAACCGTGCGGCCCGGACCCACGCCAAGGCGCATGCAGATGTAGCAGATGTCCTTGGGATACATGATCTGGGTCTGGCGTTTGACCCCCCGGATGAGATCATAAATCGTGGGCCGCTGGATGCGGCAGGGCACGCCCAGGCTGGTCGCGGCCTCGGTGCCGAAATCGGCCCGCGCGACATCGGCCATGCGCAGCACGCCTTCACCCGTATGCAGATCCCGACCTTCCTCCAGGCGCATGAGGCGGCGCTTGCCGCGAGGAGTCATGATGATCGCCAGTTCGCCATAGTTCGGCATGTTCACTCCGCGTTCAAACCCGGCACGGCGCTGCAACAACATGCCATGTTGTCACTGCCAGGTCTTTTCTAAAAATTTCCGGACCAGGGTATAGAGCGTTTCAGTTTCTTCCGCAGCCAGCTTTTCCATATTCATAAAAGCGTGGATCATGTTTTCCATGCACACATATTCCGTAGGCACGCCCGCTGCCTGTGTTTTTTCGGCATACAGCCTTCCTTCATCTTTCAGCGGATCGTAGCCGGCGGTGATCACCAGGGTAGGGGGCATGCCTTTGCCGAAAAATCCGTGCAACGGAGACTCAGCATAGCGATCTTCATTATGTTGAAAGAGGTTTTCGTAATAATAGCGGATGCGCGTTGTGGTCAGAAAATAGTTGTTTCCAAGCTGCCGCATACTTTCCGTTCCCATTGTAAAATCCAGACCGGGATACAACAGAATCTGGCTCTTGATGTCCATGTCCCGATCATGCTGCGCCCGTGCGGCAATATAGGCGCACATGCCGCCTCCCGCGCTGTCGCCGAACATGGAAAGTTCCCGCCGGTGCCGTATGCCTCTGGCATCCAACACGGACCAGATATGCCGCGTGGCGTTATAGCCGTCGATCATCCCGGCCGGATACGGACACTCGGGCGCCAGCCTGTATTCCACAGCCGCCACGATATGCTGCGTCCGCATGGCCAGCTTGCGGGAGAGAGCGTCGTACACGGACACGCTGCCGACCATGAATCCCCCACCGTGAAAATTCATCAACACGGGCAAGGCTTCGGCAGGGTTCGGATTGTAAATTCTGACAGGCACGCAATACCCTCGGGCCGGCACAATATCATCATATATTTGCGGCACTTCCACTATCTCCGTGACCATCGCTCCGGTAAGATTGGCCAAAGCCTCCCGCGAGTTCACGGGGGTCGGCTTGTATCCCTTGGCCAAGAGTTCCGGTATGGTTATCTGATGAAAAACGTGCAGAAATTCCGCCAATTCTTTTTTTACCGCCATGCTTGTCCCCCTTGGCAACGATGCCTCGATGCCTGCAAAATTATCCACTCGCTCCACCCGGGATCGATTCCCCGGAAATTGCCCTCATCGCGCCGGCGGCCGCAAGTCCCAGCGTTTCCCGGTACACGTCCTCCAAGCGCCGGACCACGTCCTGAACGCGAAACAACCGCGCCCGTTCCCTGCCGGCCGCGCCCATGGCCCGGCAGGTTTCCGGCTCGCGCAGAAGGCGCACAAGAGCCTTGGCATAGGCGTGAGAGCCATCAGCCACCAGGCCGGTTTGTCCGTGCCGCACCAGTTCCGCCTGGGCGTTGTCCTTCCAGTCGCGGCAGGGGTGAGTGACCACGGCCAGTCCGGCCGCCATGGCTTCGGCAATGACCAGGCCGAAGCTTTCACCCGTCTTGTTGGCATGCGCGAAAAAACTCAAGCGATTGAAAAAATCGGCCAGATCGCCATCGGTGAGCACCGGCGGCAGAAAGCGCACGTGATCATCCAGATTGTGCTCGCGGACAAAAGCCCGCGCTGCATCCGTGCCGCCGATCACCAAAAAGGTAAAGTCCGGCACGGCTTCGCGCACCAAGGGCAAAGCCTCCAGCACCACCTGCGACCACTTGCCTGGGTCCGGCCTGGAAATGCGGCCGAACACAGGCCGGGCATAATCCCGCACAGCCGGGTCCGGCGTCAGATCGCCGATCGCGTCCGTGTCCACAGGATTATACAGCACCCGATGGCGCGGCGCTTCGATGCTCCGGCCTTCGGCCGTGCGCAGACGCTCGGCGCAGAATTCGGACACCAGCAGGCTGACATCGATCAGGCGGCCGGAGGGGGAAGGGTCATGCCGGCCGAAGACATTGGTTTCCACAATGCGCGGCAAGCGATCCACACGCTTGTCCGGGTCCGGCCGGAAAGCGGCCCGGAGCGGCCGCAACAGTTCCGGCTGAGGCCAGCCGGCCCGGTGCACATGCACGATGTGCGGGGCAAAACGGAACGCGGCCGCGCCCAAATCCTCACCGGTAATAACCGGCACGCCGATCGCCCGGAGCATCTCGCCGCGCGGACCGGGCAGCGGACTCCACACGGCCGGGAAGAAACATTTCCGGTCAAGATGGGTCACGAACAATTGCATGGTTTTTTCCGTGCCGCCCGGACCGAGCGAACACAGCACATGCAGAACCCGGCAAGGGGATGACGCCTGCGGCATGGCGGTCTCCGGTGGAACAATTCCATGCGGAACATCCACATGCAACGTGTTTTGCCTGTAGCACAATCCCGCACCGGACGCAAAAAACCGGCGGCTTGCAGCCGCCGGTCGGAGATGGCGCACACGTAAGGGCATCGCGGATCAGCCGCGTGCGGATCTTACGGAGTGGGAAGCCTGAAAGCCTGACGGGCAAACAGCTTCCAAGCGCCGCCGTCCTTCCGCCAGATCTGCATGACGCCCAGCCGCACGTTGTAAGGCTGGTCGTTGTTTTGGCCCTTGGTGATGATGGTGCCTTCAAAAATGTGCCGGACAACGGCCACATCGCCGTCAACGTTGATCGTCTGATCCTTGAACTCGATTTTCTGGTAGTTGTCGACCTTGCCGTCAGCAATCTTGTCCACCCAAACAGCGCAGTCATCCACCGCGCCGGCGGAATGGACATAAACCAGGCTCTTCATGGGAATTTGTTCCAAGTCGGCTCTTTTGCCGCTGAGCATGGCCTGGATCATTCCGTCCACGGCTTTGTCCACCGCCGCCTCGTCGGCGCTGGCGGCAAAGGCCGGACCGGCGACAAGGCAGATCAGGGCAAGAACAAGCAGAATCTTTTTCATAAAAGCTCTCCGGAGGTTGTGTGTTCGCAACAGGTACACGTGCGCGCATCCTGATTTGGACAGGTTTTTACTCCCTTGCTATCATACCGCCGACGCGACGAATTTGTCAATCGCTCCGCGCCCCGTCCGCCTCAGGCTCATGCCGCGCGCGCCAAACCGGCCGGGCAATCCCGTCCGATCGAAAAACCAAAACCGGAAAAACACCGCACGGCACACTGTGCCGGCACGCTCTTTTCCCGGTCCGATGGCTTATACAGGCCGTGGTCAGTTTTCTTCTATCGTGATGGCGTTCGCTTCGCACACTTCCACGCACGATTCACAACCCAGACATTCTTCCTCGTGCATGGGAACGGATTTGCCGTCCTGTATCTCGTACACCTCCACCGGGCAAACATCCACACATTCGCCGCAGGCAGTGCACTTATCGTGCTCAACAGTCACAGTCCAGCCCATGATAGCCTCCACATGTTTCCGGTCGGCAAGGCCGACGTCTGATAGTATCGCAAATCCCCGACGGGAGCCGTCATTTCGTCCGGCAACACTGCCATAGCCGCCGAAAGCGGCGCTGTCAAGAATTACCGACCTTGTTTGATCCCCTGCCGCCGCGCAAGGCGAGCCTGTCGGCCACAGCCTCGGCCAAAGTCCGCGTGACCGCATCCGGCGCAAGCCGGGCCTTGTGTTCCGCGTCCAACAACAGATGCGGGGCGTTGCCGAGAGCCGGGTCCGGCTTGATCGCGTAGTCGGCCGGGAAGGCGTCCCGAAAATACATATCTTGAAAATCAGCAAACTTGAGAATGTGTGCCGTGGCATCAAGCACGGCCATGTCCTTCGGCCCCACCAGCCCGAGTTCGCGCGCCCGCAACAGTCCGGCCAGGCATTCCCCGCCCTGGGTACAGGCGATGTGGCCGTGCCGGTTGGCCAGGATGGTGGCGTCCATGATGGCCTGCTCGCTGACCCGCACCACCTGGAAGTCGCCTCCGGCCTGCGTATAGCGCTCGGCCAGGGTCCGCACCCGGGGAAAAGACACCGGATCGCCGATCATGGCCGCCTGAGCCACACTGGATCGTACCTCCACCGGTTCAAAACGGCGCTCCGGCTCCGGTTGGCTGTAGTAACGCCAGACCGGATCGGCATGTTCGGACTGCACGCCCACCAGGCGCGGCAATTCCCGAATCACTTCGAGATCGCGCAATTTGAGCAGGCCGGACATCACGGCCGTGATATTGCCGGCATTGCCCACGGGCACAAACAGGCTGAACCCGCCAAGCTCCCAAGCGAACCACTGGGCCGTTTCATAGGCGTAGGATTCCTGCCCCGCAATGCGCCAACTGTTTTTGGAATTGAGCAGGGCCACCCGGTAGTGCTCGGCCAGGTATTCCACCACTTTCATGCACTCGTCGAACACGCCCGGCACTTCCAGCACGACGGCGCCGCTGCCCAGAGGCTGGGCCAACTGCTGCGGCGTGACCTTGCCCAGGGGCAAAAGCACGGCTGTCTTGATCGGTTCGCCGACATAGGCGCCATACAGGGATGCGGCGGCCGAGGTGTCGCCGGTAGAAGCGCAGACAGCCAGCACCTCGCTCCAGCCGTGGGTCCGGATCATGGCCCGCAGAACACTGTAGGCGCAAACCATGCCCCGATCCTTGAAAGAGGCGCTGGGATTCTGGCCGTCGTTCTTGAAGGCGAAGCGCAAACGAAGACGCCGGGCCAGGGTCGGGGCCGCGTCCACGATGGGGGTGTGTCCTTCGCCCAGAAACAGGATATCCTCTTCTTCCAGGGTCGGGGCCATGAGTTCATAATAACGGAATACGCCGCGCAGGGCGTTGCGACGGGAACCGGACCGGGCGTCAAAGACTTTCCGCCAGTGGCCCCCGTCGCCCATTGCCGCCAGGCGACCGATCGTGCGATCCTCCAGCAAAAAAACTCCGCCGCAGTCCGGGCAGGCATACAGCAAATCATCGCCGGGATAGCGTGCGCCGCAAGCCAGGCAGGCGTATTCCATCCGCCCGCGGTAGGCGGGGAACACATCGGGATCGTACGCGTTCATATCATCAGCACCTCGCTCGGCGTACGCTACGCAGATCACGGCCGCAACACAAGTGCGGGACGTGAACCGGAGCATCCTGCCCCAAGCACGGTTCTTGCATGCTTTTGCAAACGCCCCGCGAGCCGGAAAAATTTTCCCGCGCCCGCAGGGCAATTGCACAAGGAGCCTTCATGGACATCACCTCGGTCTACAATGCGATGCAAGCCCCGTTCACCGCAGAAATCGACGAAAACGACAAACGGCGGGATATCCGACCCGTATCATCCGGATCGCGCGGCGACACGGTCACTTTTTCGGACGAGAGCAGGGCGCTGGCCGCTGAACTGGCTGCACACAAAGAAATTGAGCAAAACCGGCACACTGCGGTTTTTGCCCGCGACCCCGGCAGCACTGTTGAAGAAGATAGGGAAGGCGATCGGACGGAAAGCGCGTCCGCCACCGGCGCCGCTTCCGTTCCGGGCGATGACGCGGCAGGGCAGATACAGGCCCTGGAAACAAAAATCAAGGCCTTGATGGCGCAGATCATGAACATCATGCAGAGCGCGCTCCCGCCGGGAGAAAAAATGCAGCAGGCGCAACCCTTTCAGCAGGAGATCAACCAGTTGCAAGCGCAGATCAGGGAGATAGAAACCCTGAGCCGTCAGGAAAACCAGGCATAGCGCACAACGCGCTAACCCAGAAGCGACATCTGCCTGACCGCCACCCTCGTATGCCGGGCCAGACGGCTTTTATGAAAGCTGTCGGGCAGGGTCTGCAAAAAACGCGACGGCGCGAGAGCCAATTCTCGCCCGTACAGTATGCGTCTGGCGGCGTGGCTCACAAACACAGCCTCCGCCGCGCGCGTGATGCCCACATAGAGCAAGCGCCGTTCCTCGGCCACAGTCGCGCATTCACGGCTTTTGTCGGCGCTTGCGTCAACTGTGGCCGCATGCAGCAGGGGAGCCGCCCCAAAAAAAGGCAACAAGCCATCTTCCAGAGCGGGCAGAAACACGGCCCGAAATTCCAGGCCTTTGGAGGCATGCAGGGTCATGAGTTGGACCTGCTCGGCCTTGGTCCGCAGCAGATCCGCCGCCTGGCCGAGACGCACGACCTCAAGCAGGCCGGGCCAACCCTGATAGGTCTTCCAGGCTTCAAGCAATCCCCGCAGAGCCTGGGTGCCGCGCAGAGCGGCCAGATGGGGCAGTCCCGCCAGATGCTCAAACCGGTCCGGCTCAGTTTCCCAGTAAGCCTCCGGCAGCACGGGCGGAGGATCGGGCAAGGGCTTGGCCAAATGCGGGGCTAAAGACTGCTGGAGAGGAATCCGGAAACGGGCCGCAGCAAGACAAAGCAGTCCGGCCAAATCAGAATCGGCCCAGAACGGCGCGGCCTCGGGGCTGGAACAGGGGATGCCCAGACGATCCAGGGCTTCGCGCAGAGGCGGCATGAGCATCCGGGCACGCACCAGGATGGCGACTTCGCCCGGACTGCACGCCCCCGAAGGCAAACCCGTCTCTCCTGCGCGATCCAGTTCGGTATGCCCGCCCCAGCCGATCAGGCCGGCAATGCGATCCGCCACCCAGTTGGCCTCCTTGCGCGCGTCCGGGGCGGAAAACAGATGCAATCTGGTCTCCAGAGACCGGGCCGAGCGCAGTTGCCCGCCCGCGGCGGTCGCGCCGAGCACGGCCGAGGCTGTTTCCAGAATGCCGGGACCGGCGCGGTGGCTGTCGCCCAGGGTGAACAATTCCAGTTCCGGCCAAGCCGTATGCAAGGCGGACACCGCGTCCGGGTGCGCGCCCCGGAAGCCGTAAACAGCCTGGTCCGGGTCGCCGATGCCGAAGAATCCCTTGCCGCCCGGAGGCAGCAAGGCCCGCACCAGGCGCAGTTGCAGGGGCGAAAGATCCTGAATCTCGTCCACCAGCACCGTGGCCCAGGGGCGGTGCAAACGGCCGGACGCCAGATTGCCCAGCCACATTTCCAGCAAATCCGTATAATCGGCCTGGCCGCGCTCGGCCTTCCAGCGGCTGTAGCGCTCGTGCAGGGGGCGCAAGGCTGCGTCCGGTTCCAGCAGACGTTCGCGGGACAGGTTCAATTCGTCCCAAAACACGCGCAGCGTCTGGCTTGAAACGTGAGGATTGGCCGAGGCAAAAGCGGCACGGGCCGCGTCTTCGCTCAACAGCAGCGGATTTCCCGGCCACTGGCGCAGGGCCAGAGCATGCAGCGTATCGGCCTGAGGCAGACCCATTGAAGACGCGGCCGGCGGCAAGGCGAGGGCCAGGCGTTCGCGCAGTTCGGCTGCGGCGCGGCAGGTAAACGTCACGGCAACCATGGACGAAGCGGGCGCCCCCCGGCCCAGCAAACGGACCAAGCGCCCCACCAGTACCCGTGTCTTGCCCGCGCCGGGTCCGGCCACGATCAGAACCGGATGCGGCCCGGCCTTGATGGCTCGCAACTGGGGAGTGGTGAACTCAACCGTGCCAGGGGCGAAAGAAACCGGCGCCGGAAGCGGAAAAAGCGGCAGGAGTGGGGACACGGGCCGCACGGCCTGAACTTTCGGCCGGGCGGCCTTGGCTTCGGCCGGCTGCGGCGCAGGCAGCAGACTGGCCTGCCGGTTACAAACGGCCTTACGCCGGGACTTTCTGGCTAAAGGCGCGCCTTCGTCGCCCGTTCCGGATGGGCTGTCGCAAACCGGCGCATCGGCCGCGCGCGCCATGGCCCTGGTCCGGCGCAGCCTGCCGCCGTGCAGTTGTTGCCTCTCTTCTTCGTCGAACACCTGGACCACGCCGTATTCGCCATCGTATCCGCCGTGACGGATGACCTGGCCGCGTCGCATACGGGCCACGGCTTCGCCCAGCGCGTCCCAGTGCTGGCGCAAATCCGCTTCCGGCACATCCATAAGCAGGCCCAGTTCGTCACCGAAGCGGCCGAGCAGCCGGCTATGGCGTTCCCGGACCTTGGCGGACTTGGGGCCGACGCCGAGCAGCTCAGCCAGCAGTTCGGGCAGAGGGATGAGCGAAGCAAAGCCCGGATCGCCCGGCGGCGGCACGGATTGCGTTCGATCCGCCAATTCGCGCACCCGGTGCAACACGCCCACGGTCAGCGGTTTGCCGCAAACCGGGCACAAACCGTTCAGACGGCGCGTTTGCTCGGGATCAAGCACCACATTGCAGGCCCGATGCCCGTCCAGGTGATATTTGCCTTCCTCGGGGAAAAATTCCAGAGTGCCGAGAAAACGGCAGTCATCGCGCGGCGGATCATTGCGGGCCGCCCGCCGCAGGGCTTCGAACATGCCGTCGTAACTCGGCAGGCCCGCAAACACGTTGGCCTCCCGGCCCAGGTTTTCGCCGGAGTGACAATCGGAATTGGATACCAGGGCATAACGGTCCAAGGCGCTCCACAGCCGGTTCATTTCGGGATCGGACGACAGGCCGGTTTCCAACGCGAAAATATGCCGGGACAGGTCGCCGAAACAGGCTTCCAGAGCATCAAAACCGGAACGCGAGCCAAACAGCGAAAACCACGGCGTCCAGATGTGAGCGGGGATGAGTACCCCGCGGTTGTCGGTTTCCAGCACCATTTCCAGCAAGTGGCGGCTGTCCAGGCCGAGGATGGGGCGGCCGTCCGCGTGCAGGTTGCCGACAGCCGCGAGTTTGCGGCACAGGCGATCGGCGCTGGCGAAATCCGGCAGAAAAACCAGGTTGTGAACTTTGCGCACCGCCCCGTCTTTTTTGTAGATGGAACTGATCTCCGCCTGCAGGACGAACAGCGGTCCACACCCGTCCCCGTCCGGAACGTCGTATTCGGGCAGTTCGTTGCCGAGATCCGGGGGATGGCGCAGGCGGTACAGGCCGGAAGCCTCGTCTTCCACCAGTTGTTCGCGCAGTTCGTCGCGCCAGGCCGGATGCGTGAAATCGCCCGTGCCGAGCACGTCCAAACCTTTGAGTCGACCCCAGGCGGCCAGATGAACGGCGTTCAGCCGCTTGCTCGTGCCCCTGGAAAAACGGGAATGAATGTGCAGATCGGCGCGAAAACGCTGCATATGCGAACCTTTTGCTCCAGGCTTGCGGTGCATTCAGCCGGTGCTCCAGTCTAGCCCGGAAGCGACTGTCACGCAACGGGCCGCGCAACGGGCCGTGCGCCGGCAGCGCCCATACCGGAGCACTGCCCGTGCGAGGCACTTGCGCTTCCATCCGGCCGGGCATATACTGGAGACATGTGGACAAACCCCAAAACTCGTTGCCCACAGGAGATCGTATCGAAACCTTGAGTTTTGACGACACGATGCTGGCCAACCAATTGTTCGGCCCGCACAACCGGCATCTTTCCCTGTTGACGGAAAAGACCGGAGCCGAGTTGACTACGCGCGGGACCACGCTGTCTGTCGCCTCCGGAGATCCCCTCCTGCGGGAAGCCCTGCTCAACCTGTTCGCCCAGATGTACGGACTGCTCAAATCCGGCCAGCCGGTCGGCCCGGATGACTTTGAACAGGGGCTGATTCTTTTGCGCGACAAGCCGGAGACCGATCTCGGCGCTCTCTACCGCGAATCAGCCATTGAAGCCTCGCCGCGCAAGACGGTGCATGCCCGCACGGTCATGCAGCAACGATACATCGCCGCCATGCGCCGGCACGAGATGGCCTTTGCCGTGGGTCCGGCCGGCACGGGAAAAACCTATCTGGCCGTGGCCATGGCCCTGTCCATGCTGGCAGGACGGCGGGTGCGGCGGCTCATCCTCACCCGTCCGGCGGTCGAGGCCGGGGAACGGCTCGGTTTTCTGCCCGGCGACATGGCCGACAAGGTCAATCCCTATCTGCGGCCTCTGCACGATGCCCTGCATGACATGCTCGGTCCGCAGAAAATGCTGTCAATGCAGGAAACCGGGGTGATCGAGGTCGCGCCGCTGGCTTTTATGCGCGGCCGTACCCTGAACGACGCCTACATCATTCTGGACGAAGCCCAGAACACCACACGGGAACAGATGAAAATGTTTCTGACCAGGCTTGGTTTCGGCTCGCGGGCCGTGATCACCGGCGATATTACCCAGATCGACCTGCCCGCCCAGGGCGAGCGCGACAGCCAGGAGCGTTCCGGCCTGGTGCATGCGCTGCATGTTTTGTCCGGCGTCGAAGGCATTGCTTTCTGCCGTTTTCAGGCCGCCGATGTGGTGCGCCATCCTCTGGTGGGACGCATCGTCAACGCCTACCAGGCGGCGGACGAGTCCCGGAGCTGATTTGTCATCCACGCCCGCGCGCGGCATTTGAGACCGCGCGCAATCGAGTATGCATGCCGCCATGACTTCCCGATCCTCCCCCACTGTCGCGTCCCGCATCGAAACTGCCCGGCTTGCCCTGCGCACGGGTCTGCGCTCACCGCATGCCCCAGGCATGGCGGTTCTGGTCCTTACCCTGTTCGTGCTTGCGGCCAGCGCGGGCATGCAGCCCGATCACCGCGCCCGTCTGTTTCTGGCCGGAGAAATCGCCACCGCCGACGTGGTGGCGGATCGCAACCTTCAGGTGGAAGATCTCCTGGCCACAAAAACCCGGCGCGATCAACTGGCCAGCGCCCAGCCCACGGCCTTCGACCTGTCCGGCGCAGAAGCCGAGCGCCTGAAACAGCATTTTTTTGACATCTTTCATTTGGTGAATGTGAACTATTCCGGCTTTCATTCCGATGAGGCCGGCGAATCAGCCGCGACTTCTCCGGACAGCCCGCCTCCGGCCGACGACGCGCAGGCCGCCGATGCCTCCAGAAAAGAGATCATGCGCCACCTGTACGAATTGAGCGGCATTGTCTTCGGCCCGGAAATTGTTTCCACGCTGGCCAGTTCCCGCCTCCAGGCCTATGTGATGGAAAAGGCTCTGCCCTGGCTGGAAGCGCGCCTGCGGGAAGGCGTGGTGCCCGATGTTCGCACCCTGCGATTCGCCAACAACGGCATGCTGATCCGCAACATAGACACCGGCCAGGAACTGTTGCGGCCGGCCGGCGGCGACATCCGCGATATGCCCTCCCTGCTGACCCTGTTTTCGCAACACCTCCGTACCGATTCAAACCTCAACTCGCCCGAGCGCCAGGCGATCAACCAGATCACGGCCGCCCTGATCACGCCCAGCCTGACCATCAACCGCGAAGCCACGCAAGCTCTCGGCGCCATGATCAGCCAGAATGTTGAACCCGTGTACTACCGCATCAGCAAGGGCGAAGTCATCGTGCACCAGGGCGAACGCGTGACCAGGGAACAGCAGCTCAAGCTGCAAAGCCTGTTCCGCGTGGGCAAGACCTTTCTCAGGGCGCCCGCGACCATCGGCGCTTTCGCTGTGGGTCTGTTCCTCGCCATCGGCCTGTTTGTCGCGCCGAGCGGCAATCCCAGCAGCCCCATACACCGCCGCGACCTGTACTTCATTTCCCTTCTGCTGCTGGTTTTCTGCCTGGCGGCCAAGGGTTTGCAACTGGCCGGACCGAGGCTGCTGGAAGGATCCGCTCTGACCGCCCTGCCCTTTGCCTTTCCCATGACCGCAGTTTCGGGTCTGGCGGCGCTCATCTTCGCCTCACGCCGCTACTGCGTGATCGGGCTGCTGGCCTCCATGTACGCCACGCTGCTGTTCCACGGCGGCGCCGCCCTGTTCCTGTTCTATTTCATCTCGGCCATGTGCAACACGTGGCTGGTGCTGCGCGCCCAGAACCGGCAGGACGTGGTAAGCAGCATGCTGCCGCTGGGCGCGGCCATGCTGCCGCTGGGCTTCGCCGTCGCCCTGCTGGAAGGCTTCCCCATGACTGATGGGCTGACTCTGGCCCTGTCTCTGGTGATCAACGTGATGCTGACGCAGTTTGCCATGTTCGCCATCAGCCCCCTGCTGGAACTGGGTTTCGGCTACACGACGCGCTTTCGCCTCATGGAACTGCTCAACCTTGAACAACCCCTGCTGCAGTATCTCATGGTGTCCGCGCCCGGCACCTATCACCATTCGCTGGTGGTTTCCAACATGGTCGAAGCCGGGGCCAAGGCTGTGGGCGCCAACAGCCTGCTGTGCAAGGTGGGCGCCCTGTACCACGACATCGGCAAATCGGCGTATCCGGAATACTTCATTGAAAACCAGTTCGGCGGTCCCAACCGGCATGACAAGCTGGCGCCGACCATGAGCGCGCTCATTCTCATTTCGCATGTAAAAAAAGGCGTGGAATTGGCCCGCAAACACCGCCTGGGCGACGACATTGAAGACATAATCCACCAGCACCACGGCATAAACCTCATGCCTTTCTTCTACAAGAAAGCACAGGCGCAGGCTCCCGGCGAAACCCTGCGGACCGAAGACTTCCAATACCCCGGCCCGCGCCCTCAGAGCCGCGAAGCGGCCATCGTTCTCCTGGCTGACATAGTTGAGGCTTCCAGCCGCGTCTTGTCCGACCCGACTCCAGCCAGGATCAAAACGCACACGGACACCATTCTCAGAAATATTTTCGAGGACGGACAGCTCGACGAGTCGCCCCTGACGTTTCAGGATCTGCACAAGCTCTCGGACAGCTTCGTACGCATTCTGACCGGCCTGTTCCACCAGCGCATCGCCTATCCCGATCTGCACAAGCCCCACCATGCCGACAACGCCGTTCAGAAACCGGCCGCCAACGGCCAGACGCCGGAAAATCTGACGCAGGCCACGCCGTGATCCGCGTTCCGCCAGGACCGGCATTTGCACTGCTGCCCCTTGATCGCCATGAATTGACAACCTGCATGGAGATTATGCTTCGGGCCGCTCTGGACACCCACTCTCCCGGTCGTATCCCCGACCTGGAACTGATCTGCTTGCGCGATGCGGCCATCGCCCGCCTGAACGCGGATTGCCTGGGTTGCGCCGGGCCGACAAACATCCTGGCCTGGCCGCCCGCCCGCACCGGAGCGATCGGATTTTCGGAAGGAACGGAGCAGGCCACGCTCGGCACGATCGTCCTGTCCGTGGACGCCGTGCGCCGCGAAGCGCGGCTGTACGGTCAGAACCCGGCCGCTTACTGCCGCCGTCTGCTGGCCCACGGCTTGGCGCATGTGCTGGGGTACGACCACGGACCGGGCATGGATGCCCTGTGCGCCCGCATGCTGGAGCACGCCGGCTGAGATTGCCTTTCCCCGGTTCTTGTGGCATGGAAGAAGTGCTTTCGCCCCCTGTGCGCAATGCCTGCCGGGAGCGAATTTTCACACCTTGATCCAAGGAGAGCACTATGGCGGAAGTCTCTTTCAAAGGAAAAATCTTTGAGGTCGACGAAGACGGCTTTCTGCTCCGGTACGATGATTGGTGCCCGGAGTGGGTCGAATATGTGAAAGAAGCCGAGGGCATTGCCGAAATCACGGACGATCACCGGAAAGTTCTCGAATTTCTGCAGGACTATTACAAAAAAAACGGCATCGCGCCCATGGTGAGGATCTTGTCCAAAAACACGGGCTACAAGCTCAAGGAAGTATACGACCTTTTCCCCTCCGGGCCGGGCAAGGGCGCCTGCAAGATGGCCGGCCTGCCCAAGCCCACGGGTTGCGTCTGAACACCTGGCGGCGTTTTTCATGCCGACGGCCGTGCCCGCCCGGTCTGCACGGCGGCAAGAATCGCGCGAATCAGTAACTGTAACATAGGGAGACGCTATGCGATCACTTCGTACCGGTTTCACACTCGCCCTCATGCTCACGCTGTTCGCGGCATCGGCTCTGGCCGCCGGCCCACGCTTCACCCCGGTTCAGGGCGACATTGTCAAAAAGGTCGACGCCTTCGACTACTTTGTCGACTATTCCGGATCCATGATGATGCACCACGCGCAGATCAAGGGCGAAAAAGTCGTCCTGATCAAAAAAATTCTGGATGACCTCAACGCACTCCTGCCCGCGCTGGACTACGAAGCCGGTCTTTATACCTTTGCGCCCTACGGAGTTTTGCAGCGCAACAGCAAATGGGATCGGAACGTGATGGCCAAGGGCATCGGCCTGATCAATGCGGACAGAGGCGTGTTCGGCCGCAGGACGGACCTTGGCGACGGCCTCATTGATCATGCTCCGGCCGTGGCCGCGCTCAAAGGCCGCAAAGCTCTGATCATCGCATCGGACGGCGAAATCAACTCCGGCCCCAATCCGGTGGCCGAAGCCCGTAAACTGCTCCAGGCAAACCCTGATCTCTGCCTGCACATCATCTCCGTGGCCGACTCCAAAGAGGGGCAGAGCATGCTCGACGCCATCGCCAGCCTCAAGGGCTGTACCGTCGTGGCCAAGGCCGGCGACCTGCTCACGGACGACGCGGCCATGCGCCGGTTTGCCGAGAGCATCTTCTACGAGGAAAGGATGGAAGAAGTGATCGTGCTGCGCGGCGTGAATTTCGCCTTTGACAGCGACCGCATTGATCCCACGGGCCAAGGCATCCTGAACGAAGTGGCCGCCGCCGTCAAACGCAAACCGGGCGCGCGCGTGCTGCTCAACGGCTACACCGATCATTTCGGCACTGACAAGTACAACCTCGCCCTCTCCCAGCGCCGGGCCGACTCGGTCAAGGCCTACCTCGCCAGCCAGGGCATTCCGCCCAGCCGCATGACCGCTCAGGGCAAAGGCAAGTCCTTCACTTACGACAACAGCACCGAGGAAGGCTGCTACATGAACCGCCGGGTCGAGTTCGTGTTTATGGAATAAACCTGCACAATGCGCCACGGAAATTCACTATGAAACATCGCGCCTGGTGCGCCTCTGTGCTGTTCTGTCTGCTGATCGCGGGTTTGACCGTTCCGGCCTGGGCCGCTGCTGTTCCGAAAAGCGCCGGCCCAACCGGAGCCTCCAAGGCCCAAAACGCTTCGGCCCGCATGCCGGAAGAAGCCAAGGCGCAGCTTGACGCCGCCGCCCGCGTCCACCTGGAACGGGTGACCCGCACCCTGCTCCCGAACTTGGCCAATAAGGAAGTGACGCGCCAGGGGCCGGTTTTTGTGGCCAGATATCTGGTGGTGGATGCGGACCGGATGACCACGGAACTGGTCAACGACCGGATTCAGAGCAGCGCGCATCTGGGCAACGTGATCTATGTGGTGCACGAATACCAGTGCACGGGCGCAACCCGGCAAGAAGCCCTGAACGGCCCGTTCCAGAAAGTCAAAAGCCGCCGCGTCCGCGAATTCACCCGCTACGCTGACGGGAAGTGGCAATTCTGAAAAATATACAAGAAGCGCTCATCTCGACCCCAGATACCCGTGCAGGCGGCGCAAGGCTTCCTGAATGTTCTCGAAGGAATTGGCATAGGAAAAACGCAGAAAGCCCTCGGCCTGTGAGCCGAAATCAATGCCTGGCGCCACGCCTACCTTGGCTTTTTCCAGAATGTCAAAGGCCAGCTTGAGCGAATCCCGGCCAAGATGGCGGGCGTTGACCAGCATATAGAATGCGCCCTTGGGTTCCACCGGAATGTTGAAGCCAAGCTGCCGCAGGCCGGCCAGAAGGATCTTGCGGCGCTCGTCATAGGTGGCACGCATGCGCTCGGCTTCTTTCCCGGCCTGGCGCAGGGCTACGATGCCCGCGCGTTGCACGGCGGCGTTGGGAGAAATAAAAAAGTTCTGCATGGCAATCTGCAGGGTCCGCACCATGTGTTCCGGCACGATCAGATAGCCCAGCCGCCAGCCGGTCATGGCGTAGACCTTGGAAAAACCGCCGATGACCACGGCGTTGTCCATGTATTCCAAGATGGAATGTTCGGGCGCGTTGTCGTACGTCAGGCCGTGGTAGATTTCGTCCGAAACAATGAGCGCGCCCAGATCCGCCATGCGCCGCATGCGCTCCGGGTCCAGCAGGATGCCCGTGGGATTGCAGGGCGAATTGATCAGGATGGCCTTGGTGCGGCTGTTGATCTGCCGGGCTACATTCTCGGGGCGGTACTGGAAGCCATCCTCCTCCTCCGTCAGCACCTCGCGGGGAACGCCGCCCGCGAAACGCACGCAGTTGTCGTAACAGGCGTAGCACGGGTTGGACAGGATGACTTCGTCGCCGGGGTCCACCAGGCTGGAAAACAGCAGCAGCATGGCCGGCGACGTGCCGGAAAAGACAAGCACCCTGCCCGGCGCGACGCTGACCCCATAGCGGCGCTGAAAATAGGCGCTGATCTCCTCGCGCAGATCCTGATCGCCGAGCGAATGCGTATAATGTGTAAAACCCTGGCCGAGAGCCAGCTTGGCGGCATCGCAGATGCAGGCGGGCGTGTCAAAATCGGGTTCACCCACTTCCAGATGCACGATGTGTTCACCCGCGCGCTCCATGGCCTTGGCGCGCTCAAGAATTTCCATGACCAGAAAGGGCGTGATGCCCGACACCCGTTGCGCAAACATAGCCGACCTCCCAAAATGATTGTCTGATGCAGCCCAGGCGCTCCCGGCATTGCCCAGTGCGCTGCCGTTTCACGGCTCTATCCCTCCGCGCAGGGTCTTCAACCGTGCCGCCAGGGCCTGTGCTCTGGCCTTGCCGATACCGGGCAGAACGGCCAATGCTTCCGGCGTGGCGGCCAGCATGGTTTCCATGTCCTGAAAATGATCCCACAGCAGGCGGGCGGTGTGCGCTCCCACGCCCGGCAGGCGCAGCAAATCTCCGGTCAGAGCCGCCTTGCTCCTGGCCCGGCGGTGCCGGGTCAAGGCAAAACGATGCGCCGTGTCGCGCACCAGTTGCAGAAACAGCAGTTCGGCGGAACCCTCGCGCAGGGGCAGGGAGTCGACGCGGTTCGGCACAAAAATGCGATCAGCCGCGTTGCCGGCCCGGCGATCCGGCCGACCCTGTTCGTTCCTGGCTTTGGCAATTCCCGCCACGAAAAAGAGGTCCGCTTGCCCGGCGTCGCGCAAAGCCCGGACCACAGCCGCAATCTGGTTCTTGCCGCCGTCAATGAGCGCCAAATCCGGCCAGGGCGGTCCGGACTCCATGCGCCTTCGCGCCCAGGCCGCCAAAGCGGCCGCATCGTCACCGCCGGTCTCGATGTTGTAAACCCGATAGGCGTCGCGCACGGCTTTGCCGTCTTCAAACACCACCATGCCCACCTTGGCGGAAGCGCCGCCTGTATGCGAGACGTCCACGCATTCAATGCGCGTGACCGATCCGGGCAGATCGAACAACGCGGCCAGTTTCTGCGGCATGACATCGGCGCGGCGTTTGGCGGCTTCAGCCGCATTGGCTTCGGCCATACCCACCAGGCTGCGCTCGGCCGCGTTGCCGGGCAGGTTCACACGCACCACGTCGCGGGCCTCCTCTCCGCTTTTCCAGACGGAAAGCACGGCTTCCAGCGCGGCTACAGCCTGGGCGTCACGGCCGGCAACCTCCACGAGGTCCGCCCCGTCTTCGTCTCCCTCCACCGGCCGCCAGGGAATGATCAAACGCGACGGCACGGCCGTATGCGGACCATAAAACTGGCTGATGAAGCTGAACAGCAGTTCCGGCCCTTCTTCAAGGCCCAGGCCGGGCCAAAAAAAATTCCTGCCGTCGATGAGCTTGCCCTCGCGCACAAAGAGCAGACCCAGAGCCAAGCCGGATTGCACGGGCACGATGCCGATCACATCCAGATCGGCCGGTTCGGGCAGCACTACAGCCTGGCGTTCCACGGTCTTTTCCACGGCCCGGATCTGATCGCGCAAGTTGGCCGCGACCTCGAATTCCAAGGCCTTCGAAGCCGCAAGCATGGCTTGGCGCAAGCTCTCCAGCAGTTCGCGCGACTTGCCGGCCAAAAGCAGTTCAATCCGGCGCACCCGCTCGGCATAAGCCGCCGGGTCCACTCCACCGGCGCACGGGGCCGGGCATTGCCCCAAATGGTGATAGAGGCAGGGCCGGACACGATTCTTCATGGCCTTGTCCGTACAGCGGCGCAGGCCGAAGACTTTGTGCAGCAGCTTCCAGGTTTCCCTGGCTGCCAGACTCGAAGTGAACGGGCCGAAGTAACGCGCCCCGTCCTTGCGGGCCTGGCGCACGACTTCCAGGCGGGGATAGGGGTGTTCGTGGCCCAACCGGAACAGCGCGTACTGCTTGTCGTCGCGCAGTATGATGTTGTAGCGGGGCCGGTGCTTCTTGATCAGGCTGGCTTCAAGGAGCAAGGCTTCCTTTTCCGTGGAAGTGCTGAATGTTTCGAGATCGGCCGCCTGGCGGAGCATGGCCGTGGTCTTGGGCGTCAACTGCCGTTCGTGACGAAAGTAGGACAATACGCGCTTGCGCACGTTGCGCGCCTTGCCCACATAAATGATGCGGCCGGCGGCGTCCTTGTACAGGTACACGCCCGGCGTGGCGGGAAGCTGTGTGGGAAGGGGGCGATTCATATGGAAAACGTAATGGTTCAGGCCACGGCAGGAGCGACGGCTTTTCGGCGAAGCGAGCTTGCCGCAATCAACCCGAAGGTTCATCACGGGACATCGCGCACTGTCACCGAATAACCCTGGCGCCCTTGCCTTTCATGATGGTTTCCACCTCCCTGGCGTTGACCATTGAGGTGTCGCCGGGGGTGGTCATAGCCAGGGCGCCGTGGGCCGCGCCGTATTCCACGGCCAGTTGCGGCCCCTTGTTTTCCAGAAAACCATAAATCAGTCCGGAGGCGAATCCGTCACCGCCGCCCACGCGGTCGTAAATTTCCAGGTTCTCGCGCATCATGGACTGATAGAATTCGCCGCCGGCGTAAATGACGGCCCCCCAGTCGTTGATCGTGGCGGTCCTGGCATTGCGCAGAGTGGTGGCGGCAACCTTGAAGTTGGGAAAAGTTTTCACGGCGCTTGCGATCATTTTTTTGAAGTTGGCCGGATCAATATTGGAAATGTGTTCGTCCATGCCTTCCACTTCAAAGCCGAGGCAGGCGGTAAAGTCTTCCTCGTTGCCGAGCATGACGTCCACATAAGGGGCGATGGCCCGGTTGATCTTGCGGGCCTGTTCCTGGCCGCCCTGGCTCTTCCAGAGCGAAGCGCGGTAGTTGAGATCATAGGACACCACGGCGCCGTGCCTGTGGGCTGCCTGCACGGCCTCGATCGCGGCTTCGGCCGTATTGGGGGCCAGGGCCGCAAAAATGCCGCCGGTGTGGAACCAGCGCACGCCTTCCTGGCCGAAGAGCCGATCCCAGTCGAATTCGCCGGGCTTGATCTGCGAAGCAGCGGAGTGCCCGCGATCCGAGCAGCCGAGCGCCGCGCGCACGCCGAAGCCTTTTTCCGTGAAATTGAGACCCACGCGGGTGTTGCGGCCAAGGCCATCGAACTCGCGCCACAGGATGTGCGACGTATCGACCCCGCCCTGCATGATGAAGTCCTCCACCAGCCAGCCCAAATCGTTGTCCGGCAGGGCCGTGGCCACGGTAGCGCGCTTGCCCCAGCACTTGCGGGCGGCGCGGGCCACGTTGTATTCACCTCCACCTTCCCAAACCTGGAAACCGCGCGCCGTGCGCACCCGGCCGAAGCCCGGATCAAAACGCAGCATGATTTCACCGAACGAGGCCACATCCCACTTGCATGCAGCGGCAGGGCGGATGTCGAGAATGTCGGCCATGGCTATTTCTCCCGGATGCTGTTCACGATCTTGATGGTTTCGCGCACCTTGTTCTCAATGCCTTTGTAATCGCGCCTGGCGAGCAATTCCTTCGTGATCAGGTTGCTGCCCACACCCACACAGACCACTCCGGCATTGAACCATGCGGCCAGGGATTGTTCGGTACAATCCACGCCGCCGGTAGGCATGATGCGGGTCCAGGGACAGGGGCCGAGCACGGCCTTGACGAATTCCGGCCCGCCCACGGAAGCTCCGGGAAAAACTTTGACAATTTCGCAGCCCAGTTCCTCGGCGTAGTTGATTTCCGTAGCCGAGCCACAGCCGGGCGAGTACGGCACCTTGCGGCGGTTGCACAACCGGGCCACATCGGCGTTGAGCAAAGGGCCGACCACAAAACGGGCCGCGCTGGCGATATACAGAGCGGCTGTAGGCGCGTCGACAATGGAACCCACACCCAGGATGACGCTGGGATCTTTCACGGCAAAATGCCGGGACAGTTCCTGAAACACCATGGGCGCAAAATCGCCCCGGTTGGTAAATTCGACGCATTTGGCGCCGCCGTCGGCACAGGCCTGAATGACGTCTTTGCATACCTGAACGTCAGGATGATAGAACACGGGAATGATTCCCTGCGACAACATGGCGTTGAGCACGGTCATCCTGTCGTGGGGCATGACAATCTCCTTGGCTCAAGGTGCGAGGGCGATGCCGCCGGAGCAGGCCGGGAATCACGCTTTCCGGCGAAGCGATTGTCTCATGACCACCCCGAAGGTTGATTATGGGACATCTTGAGCGCATAGTACCAAGAAGAGAAGCATGCCGCAAGATTGTGCGCGCGGCAGTGTGTTTGTCTATCGGGCTTGACACGACTTTTACAACTCGCCTAAAGTAAGAGATTCTTGTACACCTATGTCGTGCGTTTTTCATCGGCCACGCAAGGATCTTCCCGCTGTGGACCGGGCAACCGCATGCCGGGCGGACTGAATCGGTGGACACTCTTTCACGAGGCTGAGGATATGGCGGAAAAGCGGAACGATACGTCTGCCGGCCTGGAGGACGCCAAGCCGGGCAACTGCACCATGCGCGACTGTCTGATCGGCTGTATTCCCGTTATGGCCGGACTGGCCGTGGCTCTGGTGATCGGCTGGTGGGTCTACCCCCAGTTGCTGTTCGCCAAGCGGCAGCAGCCGGTGGCCTTCAACCATCAGGTGCATCTGGTTAAAAGCGGTATGGCGTGTTCCGACTGCCATACGTTGCGCGACGACGGTTCGTTCAGAGGCCTGCCCTCCACCGCCGACTGCGCCACCTGCCATTCCAGCGCCCAGGGCAACTCGCCGCAAGAAAAAAAATTCATTGAAGACTATGTGGCCAACGGCCTGGAAGTGCCGTGGCTCGTGCGCCAAAAACAGCCGGCCAACGTCTACTTCAGCCATGCCGCGCACTCCGTGGACAACTGCAATACCTGCCACGACTTCGCGCCCAAGGAATTGTGCAACCTGTGCCATGTGGATGTGGCCCGCATCACGGCAACGCTCCCCGTGTTTGAAAACCGGCTGACCGGATACAGCTCCGCCACCATGAAGATGGATCGGTGCGAACGCTGCCACGCCTACCCGGATCATCTGCACGAAACCAACGCCAACAATGCCTGCTTTGTCTGCCACAAGTAAGGAACAAGGACGCCACTATGCTTGACAGACGGGGTTTCCTCAAATTCGTGGGCGGGGCGGGTGTCGGTATTCTGGCTACCCCCGTTGTGTGGCAAGGCATCGACGATACAGCCATCTGGTCGCAGAATTGGCCCTGGGTGCCTGACCCCGCCAAGGGTGAACTGTCTTTCGCCACCACCATCAGCAAATGTTGCCCGACCGGCCAGGGAATCAGGGTCCGCCTGCTCGGCTGCCGGCCGGTCACGGTGCACGGCAACCCGGATCACCCCTTGAGCCGGGGCGCGCTCAACGCGCTCTGCGCTTCGGAAGTGCAGCTCCTGCACAGTCCGGCGCGCCTGCGCCAACCGCACAAACGCGGTGCGGACGGCAGGCATGTGCCCATTTCCTGGGGCGAGGCCAGCGCGTTGCTGGCGGAGAGCCTGAAACAGGCCAAGGATGCGGGCGGCATTTATGCCGTGTCCGGCGATCCGACCAGTGCGGTCAACGACGTGCTCTCGGTCTTGACGGGCCGGGGCAACGGAACATGTTTTCTTATGCCCGGCGAGGAACAGGCCGCGCGCCGCGCCTGGAAGCTCATGAACGGCCGGGCTTCGGCCGGTGTTGATCTGGGCCGCCTCGGCTACGACTTGGAGCACAGCGATATGGTGCTGGCCATCGGCGCCAATGTGCTCGAATCCTGGGGCGCGGTGACGAGCAACCGCCAAGCCTGGGCGGCCGGCCGGCTGCCGGGCCGGTCGCGGGAAAAGACGCCCAGTCTCCGGCTGGCCTATGCCTCGCCCATACAGGACAATACCGCTGCCGGAGCAGACTGGTGGCTGCCCGTGCGCGGCGGACAGGAACTGGCCCTGGCGCTCGGCGTGGCCCACCTGCTGCTGCGTGCGGGCCGGAATGCGCCGGCCGCCGATTTTGCAGAATTCACCGCTCTCGCCGCGGCGTTCACTCCGGACAAAGTGGAGGCCGCAACCGGCGTTCCGGCCAGGTTGCTGGAAGATGTGACCGCCGAACTCCTGCGCGCCCAGCGCCCCCTGGTTGTTGTCGGTTCGCCGCTCGGACAGGGCGGCGGCGCGGCCCCGATCATGGCCGGCGTGATCTGCAACCTCCTGCTCGGCAATCTCAATGCCGAGGGCGGGCTGCGCATTCTGCCCCATCTCAAGGCGACAATCCCCGGCGGATCTTCGCTGGATGCGCTGCTCGACAATGATCTTGCGGCGTGGGTGCAGGAACTCGGCCAGAAGCAACCGGCTCCCGGCGCCTGTATTTTTTACGAAGCCAATCCGGTCTATGCTCTGCCCGGCGGCGCCGCGCCGATCTTTGACAAAGCGGCCTTCACCGTGGCCTTGACCAGCTTTTGGGATGAAACCGCACAGCAGTGCGACCTCATCCTGCCAGCGGCCATGGGCCTGGAGCGCTGGGACGACGCCGAAACGCCATACGGTGTCGGCAGCCTGATTTACAGCCTGGCCATCCCGGTGATCGAGCCTCTGTACGAGGCCAGACCCGCGGGCGAAGTGCTGCTGGAAGCCGGGCGCGCTCTGGGCCTCATCACCTCCCGGACTTTTGCCGACATGGTGGGCGTGCTCAAGGCGCGCGCAGCCTGGATCCGCGCCAACTGGACCGCTCTGTCGAACGGCCTGCCCCATAGGACGCACGCCGTGGTCCGCCCACGCCGGCTTGCCTTGCGGCCGGACATTCTGGCCGAAGCCGTCAAAGCCCTGCCCGTTTCCGGCGACGCCCTGTGCCTCGCTCCCATGATCCGGCACGGCGTGGGCACTCCGGAAACCGGCATTCCGCCTTACGCGGTCAAACTGGTCGGCCCGCGCGAAGTGCGCGGCAACCGGAACATGCTGCACATGAACGCCGCCACGGCTGCCACGGCCGGCCTGCGCGACGGCAACATCGTCGCGGTGACCGGTCCCGGCGGCGCATGCCAGGCTTGCGTGTTCATTGACGAAGGACTGTGCACCGGAAACGTGTCCATGCTTTACGGCATGGGACACACCGCCTTTGATGCCTTCAGCCGCAAAAAGGGGAGCAATCTCCTGCAATTGGCCGCTCCCACCGTGGAAGCAGGCACGAATCTGAGCATGTGGAGCACCATCACCGTCAAGGTAGCCAAAGTCTGAGGGAACACATATGGCTGAATTCAAGGAATTCAAAAGACGCTGGGGCATGGTCATCGATCTCGACACATGCACGGGCTGCGGCGCGTGCATGATTGCCTGCCAAGCCGAAAACAATGTGGCCCTGACCACGGATGCCTCCAACCGCCTGCGCACGCTCAATTGGCTGTATGTATTCCGCATGAACAACGGCAAACCCTTCCCCGAACACGAAGTCGCTTACCTGCCCCGGCCCTGCATGCAGTGCGGGCACCCTACCTGCGTGACCGTCTGCCCGGTGATAGCCACGGACAAAAATGAGGAAGGCGGCATCGTCAGCCAGGTCTACCCCCGTTGCATCGGCTGCCGTTACTGCATGGCCTCGTGCCCTTATCATGCCCGCTACTTCAACTGGTACGATCCCGCCTGGCCTGACGGCCTGGACAAGGTGCTGAATACCAACACTTCGGTTCGGCCGCGCGGCGTGGTGGAAAAATGCACTTTCTGCCACCACCGCCTGAACGAGGCCAGGGCCAGGGCCAGGCTTGAAGGCCGCGACCCCAACGCGCTTCCGGACGGCGATTACGTAACCGCCTGCACGGCGGCCTGCCCGAGCGGCGCCATCGTGTTCGGAGATCTGAACAATCCGGAACATGCGGCGCATGCGCTGGCCAAAGACCCACACGCCTTCCGCCTGCTGGAACGTCTGCACACCGAACCCCAAGTTTACTACCTAAGCCGCCGGGAATGGGTCCGCCGGCAGGGCGACAACTATCTTGAGCAGGAAAAGCCCAAGGGGGTGGCCTGATGTCCGCGCCGAGCACGCTGTCCGGTTACGATATGTTCATTACCCTCCTGGCAAGACTCGGCTCTATCTGCTTGGGGGCATTGATCGCCTGTCTGCTTCTCCTGAAACGCCTGGCCGACCTTGACGCCTCTTTGCTCCCCGAAGATTTGCGCCGCTGCCCGTTGCCCAAGTTTCTCATGGCGCTGACTTTTCCCGGCATCCTGGTGCTTTGGGGTCTGGTTGCGGCCGCCCGTGTGCTGTATTTCGGCCTGGGCGAGACCGCCTTGGACGATTACTTCGGTTTCGGCCTGTGGATTACCTTTGATCTCGCCGTGATCGCGCTCGGCGCCGGCGCTTTTTTCTCCGGCCTGTTGCGCTACATCCTGAACATCGACGCCTTGAAGAGCATCATCAATCTGGCCGTGGTGCTCGGCTTTCTTTGCTATACCGGCGCCATGCTCGTGCTCGTGCTGGACATCGGGCAGCCGCTCCGGGCCTGGTTCGGCTACTGGCACGCCAATGTGCATTCGATGCTGACCGAAGTCATTTTCTGCATCACATGCTACTGCATCGTGCTGGTCATTGAATATGTGCCCCTGATTCTGGAAAACCGCATAAGCCGGCGTTTGCCGCTGATCCATGCCCTGACCCACAACATGCATGTGGTCATGCCGTTGTTCGCCGGCATCGGCGCCTTTTTGTCCACCTTCCACCAAGGCTCGCTCGGCGGCATGTACGGCGTGTTGTTCGGCCGCCCCTATGTGTACCGTGACGGTTTCTTCATCTGGCCCTGGACCTTCTTTTTGTATGTGCTGTCCGCCGTGGCCAGCGGTCCGCTGTTTACAACCCTCATCTGCACGATCATGGAGAAATTCTCCGGCCGCCGCCTTGTGAGTTGGAGCGTGAAGCAGCTTATGGGCAAGATCGGCGGCACAATGCTCATCGTGTACATCACCTTCAAGCTGATCGACACCTGGGCCTGGATGAACAAGCTCCTGCCCCGCCAGGGTCTGACCTTCGACCAGATGTTTCACGGCACCATGTATGGCAAATGGCTGCTGTTCACCGAATTGTTCGTGTGCGGCGTACTGCCGGCGGCACTGCTCTCTATGCCCAAGCTGCGCGGCAATCCGCGCCTCTTCTACCTGTCGGCCATACTGGTCTGCGTTGGCGTGACCATCAACCGCTATGTCATGACCGTGCAGACCCTGGCCATGCCCATCCTGCCGTTCGACACCTGGCAATGCTACAATCCGAACTGGGTGGAATGGGCCGCCTCCAGCCTGGTTGTAGGCTATGCCTGGATTGTGCTCGCCCTGTCCTATCGGTATCTGCCCATGTTCCCCCAAGAACGCGAGTTGAATCGGTAGCGGGCGACACGGACTTGTCCATGCGGCATATGTTCGGTCTCTTGCAATCAAACAACGCGGAAGATGCGTTCAGAAGCCGGTACATTTTTTTTATCGTGGCGGCGTTTGCCGCGCTTGGCCTGAGCGCGTTTTTCTATATCCGCGACTTGGAAAGCCTGCTGGGCAAACGCTCCATCGACGAATTGTCCAGAACGTCACATACCATCACCACGGGCTTCCGCAACAGGGTTCTGGACAAGGTGGAAAGTCTGGAGGCCTTGTCGATGTTTGTCGCCAAGTACGAAGCCCTCAATGACCGGGCTGTTCTGGAAACCCTGCACACATACAGCCAGAACAAGGGCTATCGGCATATCGCGGTCATCGATCGCGAGGGCATGTGCTTTACAAGCGAAGGCCTTGTGTACTTTTCGGGCGACCGGGACTACTTCGTCCAGGGCATGCAGGGCCGGGAAAGTTTCAGCGGTCCCTATTACACCAAGTTGGACAGCCAGGAAGTGATCGCCATCTCCGTGCCCATCCGCCGGGGAGAGGAAGTGATCGGCATTTTGCGTTCGGCGGAGCCTGTCCAGGCGTACGAAGATTTTTTCCGCACCACGATCGACAATCCCGATGTCCACGCGTTCGTCATCAATCCCGACGGCACAATCATCACCACCTCCATGGAGAAAGAAATCTCCGGCAGCAACCTGTATGATCATTTCCAGGCCCGGAACATTGTAGACCGGGAGGAATTGCCCCGGCTCATCTCGGATCTCAAAGCCGGAAACAGCCGCCTGATCCGCCACATGGCCGATGATGGCGAGCAATTCATTTTTTTCGATGTGGCGTTGGACAACGTGTATATCGTTTCTCTTCTGCCGGCCTCCCACGAAGCCGGGCAGCTTTCCGGCATGTTCCGGCAGACTTTCTATATGGTGCTGGCGCTGGTTCTCTTCTTTCTGGTGCTGATGGCCTATATGCTGCGCTTTCGTTCGACCATGACCAACAGGTTGCGCCGCATCAACCGGGAACTGCAATCCGTAATCGCCAACACTCCCGGCGGCGCGATCCAAACCCAAAATGATGCGGAACGGACAATGTCCTTTCTGAGCGACGGCTTTTTAGAACTCTGCGACTACAGCCGCCGGGGAATTCGGGAAACATTCGAGAGCAAGCATCTGCGCATGATGCATCCGGATGACCGGAACGAAACCGTGCGCGCGATCGACGCGCAACTGCGGGACGGCGACGATTTTGCGGTGGAATACAGGCTCAAACACAAATCCAGGGACTGGATCTGGGTGTTGCAGAAGGGCCGGCTCGTGGCTGAACCGAACCATATGTGCGTCTATTCCACCCTGATGGATATCAGCGAAAGCAAACAACTCATGGAGCAAAGCCTGGTCAACGCCCGGGCACTCCGCCAGCTTCTCGACATTTCCGGCAACAGCCTGTTCGACTTCAACCCCGGTACGGGAATGGTCACCTTTTCTTCCAGCTTCAGCGAACACTATGGCTGGCCGTCCGCTCTGGAGCGATTCCCCCAGTCGGCGCTTGAAGCCCGGTTGATCCACGAGGACGACATCGCCTCATTTCTTGAACTGATTGACAAACTGTACGACGGCGGCGACACCTCGGCCGGCGGCGAATATCGCCTGCGCGACCGCAACGGGGCGTATATCTGGTGCTCCGTCGCGGCCACGGTCGTGTTTGACAGGGACAACGTAGCGGTCAAGATCGTGGGAAGAATTGAAGACATCGATCAGAGAAAGCGCTCGCTGGTCGAGCTTGAGGAAAAGACGCTGCACGATCCCTTTACCGGTTTGTACAACAAAATTTCCGCCAGCGACCTGATCGTCCAGAGTTTGTCGCACACCGCGCCCGGCGCCATCGGCGCCCTGTTTATCATTGACGCGGACAATTTCAAGAACGTCAACGATACGCTCGGCCACCCCGTCGGCGACCAGGTGCTCAAGGATGTGTCCGGCGAACTGTCCGGCATTTTCCGTGCTTCGGATATCATCGGCCGGCTCGGCGGCGACGAATTCATCGTGTACATGCACAACGTGGTCAATGTTGACTTGTGCAGGGCCAAGGCCGAAGCCGTGTGCGCAGCCTTCCGCAAAACATACGACGGCGGCGATTCGCCGTCCGTTTCTATTTCGGCCAGTGTCGGCGTGGCTCTGTATCCGGTTGACGCCAGCGACTATCGTTCACTCTACCAGCAGGCCGACAAAGCCCTGTACCAGGCCAAGCACCAGGGCAAAGATCAGTTCGTGTTCGCCTCTGAAGGGGAACAGCCCTCCGATCCTGCGTAACAGCGCTCTGAGGCATGCAGCGGGATAATCCCGGTCACTCGTCTTCGCAGTCGCGGCTGTAGCGGCAGGAGCGTTCAGGGCAGGCAATGTGCCTGCCGCGCGTCCGGGTTGTCTTTTCCACCAGAATGGATGAACCGCATTGGGGACAGGTTTTGGAGACAGGCCAGTCCCAGGTGGCGTAATCGCACTTGGGGTATGTGTCGCAGGAATAGAAAATTTTGCCCCGCTTGGAGCTTTTTTCAACCAAAGCGCCGGTGCAGCCCGGCCGAGGACACGCTACGCCCGTGGAAAAAGAGGCGGTATAATCGCAATCGGGATAACCGGTACAGCCGATGAAACGGCTGCCGGCGCGCGATTTCTTGATCACGAGATCCTTGCCGCACTTGGAGCAAACGCCGGCTTTTTCCAATTCCGGTCTGTTGCGCTCGATGATGCGCAGTCCACCCTTTTCATCGCGGGAATAGTCCGAGGTGTAGCGGCAGTCCGGATAGCCCGCACAGGCTAGAAACTGGCCGGCCTTGCCGAATTTGATCACCAAAGGTTTGCCGCACTGGGGGCAGAGGGCGTCTGTGGCCATGCCGGCCTTGATCGCGTTCATCGCTGTCGTGGCCGCAGCCAAAACAGGTTCGAAGTCGCTGGAAAAATCCTTGAGCAGGTTGACCCAGTTCGTGCCGCCTTCGGCCACTTTATCCAGGCTTCGCTCCATGCCGGCCGTAAAGCCGACATCCATGAGACGAACAAAATGTGCGCGCAGATGTTCGCAGACCACCCGGCCGAGATCCGTGGGTGCGAAGTTTTTTTCCTCCAGCCGGACATAGTCGCGATCCTGAAGCGTGGAAATGATGGTCGCGTAGGTGGATGGACGGCCAATGCCGCGTTCCTCCAGTTCGCGCACGAGCGTCGCTTCGGAGTAACGGACCGGAGGTTGGGTGAACTTCTGTTCCTTGCTCAGTTCGCGGCAGATCAGGGTTTCGCCTGGTTTGAGATGGGGCATGTCCACGGCATCGGCATCATCTTCCTTGCCGCGCGGCATAACAGCCAAAAAGCCGGGAAACAGCATTCGCTCGCCCCGCGCCCGCCATTGGGCCGGGCCGCAGTCGATCATGACTATGGTGTCATGAAACCGTGCCGGGGCCATCTGCGAGGCCACGAAACGCGACCAGATCAATCTGTAGAGCGTATGCTGCTCTGGCGTCACATGAGCCTTGATGTCATCGGGCGTGAGGCTCACATCCACGGGGCGGATGGCTTCGTGCGCGTCCTGCGCGCCACCCTTGCCTTTGAACTGCCGCCCCTTGCCGCCGGGAGCCAAATGGTCCTTGCCGAACCGGACCGCAATGAAGGCAGCGGCCGCGGTCACGGCCTCGTCGCTCAGGCGCACCGAGTCGGTACGCATGTAGGTGATGAGCGCGGTGGTGCCGTGCTCGCCGAGTTCCACGCCTTCATACAGGCGCTGGGCGACGTTCATGGTGCGCTTGGCCGTATACCCCAGGCGTTGGTTGGCAGCCTGTTGCAGAGTGGAGGTAATGAAGGGCGGCTGCGGTTCGCGCCCGCGTTCTTTTTCTTCCACGGAGCGGACCACAAAAGGCTTGTCCCGCATGGCGGTTTCAAGGGTGGCGGCAGCGTCCGCATCCGGAATACGCGGTTTTTTGCCTTCCACCCTCCACAGGTCCACCCGGAACGGCGGCGGCAGCGCGCCTTCCAGTATGGCTTTGAACTGCCAGTATTCCTCGGGGATAAAGGCATGGCGCTCTTCCTCGCGCTCCACAATGAGGCGCAGGGCCACGGATTGCACCCGGCCTGCGGAAATGCCGCGTTTGACTTTTTGCCAGAGCAGGGGTGAAATTTTGTACCCCACAAGCCGGTCCAGAATGCGCCGGGCCTGTTGCGCGTCGAACAAACTGGCGTTGAGTTCGCGCGGATGGGCCAGCGCGTCTTTTACGGCCCTGGAAGTGATTTCGTTGAACTCAATGCGCTTGATGCGCGGGTTGATGTCGCGCAGGACCTCGGCCACATGCCAGGCGATGGCTTCGCCTTCCCGATCCGGGTCGGGAGCGAGATAGATGACGGCAGCCCTGGCCGCGGCTTCGCGCAGGGCGCTGACCACTTTTTCCTTGCCTTTGATGACTTCGTACCGGGGCGCGAAGTCGTGCGCTTCGTCCACGCCGATGGTTCGCGTCGGCAAATCGCGGATGTGCCCCACGCTGGCCTGGACAGTATACGCCGGACCGAGAAATTTTTTTATGGTCTTCACCTTGGCGGGCGATTCCACGATGATCAGGTCTTTGCTCATAGGAGAAACCTTCAAGCAACTTCGGATTTGCATGTTCCGCTCAATTTCCGGCGAAACGGCGGAGCGCCGGCCGGGGGCTATCGCCGCCCGGCCTGACGTACCATACGTCAGATCGCGCCAAGGTCAAGGCATGAATACGCCCGGCAGCGGCCCGGTTTGTGCGGATCGCCGGTTTCCTGACAATATGGGTGACATTGTGACCGGCATGGCTCAAATAATTCTCCATGAACGCGCCATACCCCGGCAAAGAGCCTGTTTCGGCGGCTCTGGCCTCCTTTTTGCAAAATAGGAAAAATACATCACGGCGAAATTCAATTCCGTCCGCACGCCCGCCGCACAGGGGGATGGACAGGCTGAAGCCGCGCAAGCGGCCTTATGCACGGACTTTGAGGAGGATGCATGGCTCTGCTGAAACCACTGATGCACATGGGCGGATCGCTTCTGGACGTGGCGCGCGCCGCACCCCGAAAATCGGCGCTTTCATCTGTCGCGCAACTGGGCAGCAAGTTTTCCTCGCTCATGGAAGAGCAGACGCCTCCCGCCTCGCCGCAGGCCGCCGCACAGGCCGTGCGGGCGCGCACTGCGCCCGCTCCGGTCAAGATCATGGACGCATCGGGGCGCGATCCCTCGCAAGACGCCGTGACGGAACAAAGCGTGCGCAACATGGTGGGCGCGTTGCATCAGAACATGTTCAGGCGCCCCATCACCCTCAAGCCGCTGGACATGAACGCTGTCGGCAAGCTCGGAAAACCGCGCGATGTTTTGCCGGTCACGGGAACGGCGGCTCACAATGCCCGTGCCCAACTCAGCCGTCAAGCTCTTGACGCGGAAAAGCTCGGCACGCTGTCGGCACGCTTCGAGTCCGGATCGGAAGGCATCGCGGCTATCGGCTATGACCGGATGGGCGGCACATCGTACGGCAAATACCAAATTGCCTCCAAACCGGGCAGCATGGATACTTTTATTCGATTTCTTGACACGGCGGCTCCGGATTTGTCCGCCAAGCTGCATGCCGCCGGACCGGCCAACACCGGCGGGCGCAAGGGCAAAATGCCCGAGGTCTGGCGCGAAATCGCGGAACGGGAGCCGGATCGCTTCGCCGCCTTGCAGGAACAGTTCATTCGCGACACGCACTACACTCCGGCTCTGGAAGCCGTGCGCCAGGCAGGATTCAACGCCGCAGAATTCTCGCCGGCCCTGAAAGAAGTATTGTGGAGCACTTCCGTGCAACATGGCCCCAGCGGCGCGGCGCGGATTTTTATCCGGGCCGCCGAACAGGCCAATATGTCGCCTGCCCGGGAAAAGGATCTGATCCGCAACGTCTACGCCAATCGAGCCAGACAGTTCAAGTCGTCCACCGAAGCCGTGCGCACGGCCGTGCAGCAGCGCTTGCGGCAGGAACAGCATCTGGCTCTGGCCATGACCGAAAACAACGGACAGGCCAAGCGTTCATAATAAGCAGGGAGTTTCTTTACAAAAAGTTGTTTGCATCTTCAGGGCATGCTGCGCTTGAACAGTCTGCCATTTCTCAATCCACATTGTATGCGTCGTTTTCTTCCACATAGGGATAGATCGATTCAATGCCCGACCGGTACACAGTTTCGTCAAAACCGCTGTGCATCCATTCTTCGTACAGAGCGGCAGGAAAATTCCGGTACACGCGCACCATGTCGCGATCGCCGACGGTCAAATCCACATACAAGGTGCCGTGCTCGTCGCCATGGACATCGGTCTGCACCAAGTCCACTTCATGGATGATCACAGCAGGCGTGCCGGTCACGGGCGCGTCTCCGCGGCTTTAACAGCTTCCCACAACGCGTCTTTGCCGTCCAGGGGCAAGGCTTTGAAATCCAGCCCGCGCTCGCGGGCCAGAATTTCCATGCGGGCGAAGCGGTCCAGAAAGCGGTTGGCGGCCGCATCAAGTGCAGCCGCAGCCTTGATGCCTTTGCGCCGGCCGAATTCGACCAGAGAAAACAAATGATCCCCGAATTCGCGTTCCAAATCAGCCGCATCGCCCCGTGCCTGGGCATCAAGCAGTTCCAGCCACTCCGCTTCGACCTGACGCTCCACTTCCTCGTCCTCCGGCCAGGTGAAATTCGCGGCCGCAGCCTTGGCATGAATGCGATAGGCCTTGGTCAGAGGCGGCAGACTGCGCGGCAGGCCGGCAAAGACATCGTTCGATTTTTCCGGGTTGACGGCTTTTTCTTCGCGTTTGATGCGCTCCCAATTGTCGAGCAGAGCCTGGCGATCGGCGCATTGCGCATCGTTGAAGACATGGGGATGGCGGCGGATCATCTTGGCGCTGGCGCCGTCCAGAGCGTCAGGCAGAGTGAATGCGCCCTGGTTTGCGTACAAACGGCTGACGAAAGCCAGGAGAAACAGAAGATCTCCCAGTTCTTCACACACATCGGCGGCCTGCCCGGAACGCACGGCGTCCACAAGTTCAAAGCATTCTTCGATCAGGTATTCGGCCAGCGTGGCCGGGGTTTGCTCCTTGTCCCAAGGGCAGCCATCGGGTCCGATCAGGTGGGCGATCACGTCGTCCAGGCGATGCAGGGCATAATCCGGGGTGGAAGGCTCTGTGGACACGGTGCTGTTCCTTGTTCACGACGAGATGCGGATTGCATACGGCGACGCCAGCTTGTATGCAAAACGGCCGGACGCCGTCTCGATTGCAATGTGGGATGAAATGTTCAGAGGCAGCAGATTGACCAGGGCCGAGCTGAATTTGGCGATGTGCGGCCTGACCTTGGAAGTGGCCATGAACGGGGCGTCGGCCAAAAAATGCTGCATCAGGCCGATGGCAATGGCACAGATGACAAAGCCCTTGAGCAGGCCGGCTATGCCCCCGGTCAGATGGCTGAGCCAGTCGGTGAAGGTCAGGGACAAGAATTTGTGCAGCATGCTGACCACGGCCGAAACAGCCAGCAGCGTGGCGCACAGGATGAGGGCAAAGGCCACCATGTTGGCCCAGATCGGGTCCTTGATGTACGGCAGGAGCATTTCGCCAAGACGGGTGTGGAACGTCCCGGCCAGCCAGATGCCGCCGACAATGCCGATCAGCCCGGCCACCTCGTCCACGAAACCGCGAAAAAAGCCACGGATCATGAACAGCAACATCACGAGCAGCAGGGCCACATCCAGCAGATTGAATTCCATGGGTAAGGTCATAGCCGTCTCTCTAGGGCAAAAATACACAACAATTATGAGGCCGGCCGGTTATTCGTCCGCAAACACCAACTGCACCTTGGCGGTCTTGGGACTCATGGCCTCCTTGATGGCTTCCACGCATTGAGAGGCCGGGTACGAGGCTGACAAAAGCGGCAACGGATTGACATATCCCTGTTCCAGCGCATCCACGGCCGGGCCGAATTCGTCGTAGAAACGGAACACGCCGCGCCAGGTGATGCTCTTGGTGGTGAAGGGGCCGAATTCCGTGGGACCCTTGCCTGTCGAAAACATGCCCACCTGCGAAACCGTGCCCCAGGGCCTGACCATGGCCATGCCGTCGGCCACGGCGGCATCGTTGCCCGAGGCTTCGATCATGATATCGAAAAAGCCTCTCTTTTCTTTCCATTTGGCGATCTGATCCGGGTTTTCCTTGGAATTGATCACATGTTCCAGGCCCATCTGGCGGCAGATGTTCAAAGGCAGTTGCCGCACGTCCACGACGGCGACAAAGGCGGCGCCGAGAACCTTGGCGGCCGCGGCCGACAGGGCGCCGATGGGTCCTGCTCCCATGACCAGCACGTTCCGGCCGATGATTTCGCCGGCCGAGCGCACGCCGTTGTAGGCCACGGCCAGAGGTTCGGCAAAAGCGGCCGCTTCGGGGCCGATCTTGCGTACGGCCTTGGCCTGTTTTTCATGGATCAGCACCTTTTCCGCAAACAAACCGGCCGCGTGCGGCAGGCGGGCGGCTGAACCAAGGTGCTCCATGGCTTCACAATAAGGATACTGTTCCTTGAGGCAGAACGAGCACTTGTAGCAGGGCCGGGCCGGGCGCATGACCACCATTTCACCCACCGTGATCGTGCTGACGGCGGGGCCGATGCTTTCCACAATCCCCACGCCTTCGTGGCCGATGATCAAAGGTTCACGCACCCGGATCACGGTGCCTATGCCGCCTTCCTCGTAATAGTGCATATCCGAGCCGCAGATGCCGCCGCGCAACACCCGGACAACGGCCTCGTGCGGATCTTTGATGATCGGGTCCGGATGATCTTCGTAGCGCAGATCATGAATTTTGTGCAGCACGCATGCTTTCATGCCGGAGCCTCCCTGAATGGTTTAAGGCGAAGAAGATTACAGCGAGGCCAGGATGCCGCCGTCCACCGCAATGATTTGGCCGGTGATAAAATCCGCTCCGGGCGATGCCAGAAACACGGCTGCAGCCGCAATGTCTTCAGGCTTGCCCCAACGCCGGACCGGGGTGCGGTTGATGATGAACTCGTTGAAGGTTTTGTCCTGCATGAGCGGAATGTTCATTTCCGTAGCGATGTAGCCGGGCGCGATGGCGTTGACGTGGATGCTGTGTTGCGCCCATTCCACAGCCATGGCTTTGGTCAGTTGGCGCACGCCGCCCTTGGACGCGACATAGGGGGCAATGTTCGGCCGGGCCAGTTCGGACATGAGCGAAGCGATATTGATGATCTTGCCCCCGCCCTTGAGCATGGGAAAAGCGGCCTGACTGAGGATGAACATGCTTTTCAGATTGATCGTGAACACCGTGTCCCAGGCTTCCTCCGGCAGGCTTTCCAAGGGGCCGCGCAGGTTGACGCCCGCGCAGTTGACCAGGATGTTCAGACCGTGGCCCGCTGCGGCAATATGCTGTATGGCCTGGCGGCAGGCCGTGGAGTTGGATACGTCAAAAGCCAGAGGCAGCGCCAAGCCGGAGCCTTTCGCGTTTATCCCGGCAGCGGTTTTTTCCAGTTCGTCCTGGTTGCGGGACGTGATGTATACACGTGCCCCCTGATCGTACAGAGCCTGGGCAATGGCCTGCCCGATGCCTCTGCTGCCGCCGGTGACAAGGGCTGTTTTGCCCTGCAGCATAATACAATCTCCCGAAAAACAATAAAAAGAAACGGGAAACCACAAACCGTGTTGCCCAAGTTCCGTGTACGGTACTCTCGGCTTCGGGCTGAGTCAATACGCGGCAATTCAGGGCAGTGCCCAATGAGCGCATCACCCGCTTGCGATTGCCGCAGGCGGGCTTCGCTTCGCCTGACGGCTGCCGCGCAAACCGGGGCGCCATCTGGCTCAGGAGCGTTTTTCCAGATAATGGCCGTCAAAGTCGACCGTTGCGTCTTCCGCCCGCAGCTTGTCCGCCCATACGGCTTCAAGAGCCGGGAGGAATCCGCTTTCCCGCAAGGGGCTGAAGAATGTCTCCAGAAACGGCATGGGCGAAGGAGACGTTTCCGGAATGCCGAGCAGGGCCAGATCGTCCCGCAGGAGTGCGAAAAGTCTCGGGAAGTCTCGCACAAAGGCCAGAGCGCCGGCGGCGGGGCGGGTTCCGTCCGGAAAAAGATCCGGATTGATGCGGGCGACTTCCGTGAACAGGTGGGCCACATGCAGCAGTTCAATATAGAGGATGGCGGCTTCTCCGCTCCGGGCGGCGTATGCCAGGGCATGGGCCAAAGCTGTTTCACAGTGATGCAGCGCGGGCAGGATGCCTTGGCGTGAAGCGACAGCGGCCACGCTCGGGGCAAAGTAACGGACTTGGCGGCGGCAATAGGCCAGGCGCGTGAGGCGGCGTTTCTCATACGCCGCGTGGCTGTCCGCCGCGATGAGGCGCAAACCCCGTTCGCGCAGCATGCGGGAAATCCAGTAATCCTCGTGAGAGGGGGCATCGTAGCCGGCAAGGCCGCCGGTTTCTTCCCACATCCGGCGCCGGAAAAGCCAGACCGCCCCGGGGAGAAAAAAAACCTCCGCATCTTTTTTTTCGCGGCGTTCCATGCGGGATATGCCGTAGAGCGCCCGGGAGAGGTAGGTATCCGTGAGAGCGGGAAGGATTGTCGCACCCACAATCCCTACCGTCGGGTCGGCAAGGTGGCGCAGGGCGGCGCGCAGCCAGTGGGGCGAGAGGCGCATATCGGCATCCAGGGAAAGGACGACATCGCCCGTTGCCGCGGCAAGGCCGATGCGTTTGGCCTGCCCCGGCCCCTTATTATCCAAAAGGCGCACAACGCGCAGACAGTCACGCTCCGGAAAAGGCAAGGCGGAGCCGTCGTCCACCACCAGGATTTCCGCGAAGGGCATCCCCCATGAAGCGCTCTGGAGCAGAAGTTCCTCCACAGAGGCGTGGTCGTTGTAGGTATAGGTGACCAGGCTGATCCGCATAGAACACCCATTGCCCGCAGGTTTTGGCGCGCATGAAGCCGCTGTCCATACTGTTCCTGAATTACATAGTTATTCGATATATAAATGTTTTCTTTGTTCCCAGCAAGTGCGCTTCCGGTGCGTGCGCTGTGCCCAAGCCGTGCGCGGCCGGGTACATCAACAGGCCTTTGCTGTGCCCGGACTGTGCGTATGCTGTGCGTTGCCCCTGCTGCGGCATGGCCAGGCGGACTTGATCTAAAAAATTTCTAGATAAAATAGTTAACTATATCCACATGGTAACGGACGGATGCCGCTTCCAGGCGATGGCTTTTTTGCCGGAGACGGGTTACATGTTGACCCGGCGGCTTCTGCCGCCGCCTGTATCATTGAGAGGAGCAAAAAACCGGCACTGCCTCGGTTTGCCGTGATGCTTCGTCAAGCTTTGCTTTTTGTTCCGAAATCGCCACGCCGTCGCCGGGAATATGCTTCTTTGCGCCCCCGGTGCTATCCAAACCGAAAAGGTGATGCCCGCCATGTTGACACAGCCGAAAAACCTTCCCGCGCCTGTTTTCAATTCCAATGCCGAAGTGGTCCTGTCCAAGCGTTACTACCAGAAGGATGTAGATGGAAAACCCATGGAAGACGGCAGGGGGATGCTTTGGCGGGTGGCATCCGCCATTGCCGGGGAAGAAAAGAAGTACGAGCGTTCCACCTGCAAGGTCATGGAATTGGCCCGGGCCTTCTATGCTGTGATGGCGGAATGGAAGTTTCTGCCCAATTCGCCCACACTGATGAACGCGGGCAACAATCTGGGACAGTTGTCCGCCTGCTTTGTATTGCCGGTGGGCGATTCGATTGAGGAAATTTTCGATGCCGTGAAATATGCGGCCATGATCCACAAATCCGGCGGCGGCACGGGTTTTTCTTTTTCCCGTCTGCGGCCCAAGGATGCCCGTGTCGGTTCCACAGGCGGCGTGGCTTCAGGGCCGGTTTCTTTCCTGCGCATTTTCAATACCGCCACGGAGCAGATCAAACAGGGCGGCACGCGGCGCGGGGCCAACATGGGCATTCTGCGCGTCGATCACCCCGACATCATCGAATTCATCCGGGCCAAGGAGAACGAAGGCGAATTCAACAACTTCAACCTGTCTGTGGGTCTGACCGAATCCTTCATGCAGGCGGTCAAAAATGATGCCGAATATCCGCTGATCGTACCCAACACCGGCAAGGAGCGCAGCCGCCTGCGCGCCCGCGAAGTCTTTGACTTGCTGGCGGAAAAAGCCTGGCTGTCCGGCGATCCGGGCATCATTTTTCTGGATCGCATCAACCGCGACAACCCCACGCCAAGCCAGGGAGAAATCGAGAGCACCAACCCCTGCGGCGAGCAGCCTCTTTTGCCGTACGAAGCCTGCAATCTCGGTTCGATCAATCTGGCCCGCTTCGTGCTCCCCGGCCACATTGAAGATGATGACCCGGCTCTGGAAGGCATCGACTGGGCCGAACTGAGCCGCGTGGTCCACCTGTCCGTGCGCTTTCTGGACAACGTGATCGACGCCTCGCGTTTTCCCCTGGATCGCATCAGCGACCGGGTGCGCAACAACCGCAAGATCGGCCTGGGCGTCATGGGCTGGGCCGACATGCTGTACATGCTGCGTATCCCTTACAACAGCCCGGAAGGCATCGCACTCGGGGAACGCGTCATGGCTTTTCTTGAATCCGAGGGACGACGGGCTTCGCACCAACTGGCCCTGGAGCGAGGAGCCTTCCCGGCCTTTGCCGAATCCGTTCACGCCGAGCGCGGCGATCCCATTCTGCGCAACGCCACCATCACCACCATCGCCCCTACCGGCACCCTGTCCATTCTGGCCGGCTGCTCTTCCGGCGTGGAGCCTCTATTCGCGCTCAGCTTCGCCCGCAACGTCATGGACGGCGAACGCCTGGCCGAAGTCAACCCGCACTTTGAAGCGGCACTCGCGGAATTCGGCCTGCAAGGTCCAGAAATTATGGAAGAAATCGCTGGCAAGGGGTCCATCATAGATTTTGACTTTCTGCCCCTGTCGTTGCGGCGGGTCTTTGTCACGGCCATGGACATCGCGCCGGAATGGCATCTGCGCATGCAGGCCGCCTTCCAGCGCCACACGGATAACGCCGTGTCCAAAACCGTGAACCTGCCCAGTACGGCCTCGGTGGAAGACATCCGCGCCATTTACTGGATGGCCTACGAAGAAGGCTGCAAAGGCGTGACCGTGTACCGCGACGGCAGCAAGAGCGACCAGGTGCTGACCATCAGGGAAGCCTCCAAGCAGCAGGGAGGAGTCCCGGCCAGCAAGGTGCGCCAGCGTCCGGACATCGTGCAGGGTTTCACGCAGAAAGTGCAGACCGGTCTCGGAGTCATGTACCTGACCGTCAACGAGGTCGAGGGCGAACCGTTCGAGGTGTTTGCCACCATCGGCAAGTCGGGCCGCTCGATCACAGCCAAAGCCGAAGCCATCGGCCGCCTGGTGTCGCTGGCCTTGCGCTCCGGCGTGGCCGTGCAGGATGTGGTCAATCAGATCAAGGGCATCGGCGGCGAGCATCCGATATTTCGGGGCAAGGGTCTTCTGCTGTCCATTCCCGACGCCATTGCCTGGGTGCTGGAAAACCGCTATCTTAAAGGCAAATCCGCGTATGTCGGCCACAACAGCCTGGACAAACCCCGCTGCCCGGAATGCGGCGAGGCGCTCGTCTTTCAGGAAGGCTGCCATGTCTGCGTGAGCTGCGCGTACACCAAGTGCGGTTGAAAGGCGGCAGCAGCGTTGCGGCATCGCGGCAGACTGGAGCATGTATGCGGCATTTGATCCTTACCCTTTGCATCGTCCTTGTGTGCGCCGCCGTCCTGGCCCTCTCGCTCTGGCAGCGGCACCAGAACGGCGAAGTTTCGGCTGCGACATACGGCGCTCTGTATTCCCTGCGCCGGCTGGACCCGGATTTGTTCAGGGAAAAGCTGTTGCCTGAGTTGGAAAAAGCCATGACCGACGGCCGGTTGACGCGGGGCGAACTGCGTGCCATCGAAGCCAGAATCGGCAGTCTGGGTCCGGCTTTTTTGCAGGCGGCCAAAGCCTCTCCCCTTGAGGAACAGTTCAGCCAAAGCCTGCGCGAAGCGGAACAAAAAGCCAAGGAAGCCGGTCGCGGCCTGGGTGACTCACTCGGCAAGGCACTCAATGACGCCATGGATTTCATGCTGCGCAAGGCCGACGAATTGTCCAAAAAAATCCCTCCCCTACCCCAATCTGGCGCCGAACCTCCGGTCAGGTTCTAGCGCGATAAGGAGTCTGCGGTGGGTTCTCTACTCGCCAAACTGAAAGAATCCGTTGTTTCCGTGGCGCCCATGATGCTTGTGGTCGTGCTTTTGCACGGCACCATTGCGCCGCTTCTGCCCGGGCAGCTTCCGCTTTTTCTTGTAAGCGGCGTGATGATCATTGTTGGTCTGAGCGTGTTTCTCATGGGCGTTGATTTGGGCATGGTTCCATTCGGGCAACGCCTCGGCTCCTCCCTGATCCGCAAGCAAAACCTCGCGCTCATCCTCATTGTCGCCTTTTGCATAGGCTTCGCCATAGCCTTGGCGGAACCCATGTGCATGCTCTTTGCCGGACAGGTGAGCAACGTTGCCCCGGCAGTGGACAAATCGCAGCTTTTACGCATGACTTACACGGGCGTGGGCATCTTTTTGCTGATAGCCGCCGCGCGCACGGTTTTCGGTTGGTCGCTGCGCTGGGTTCTGATCATCTCCTACACCGCCTTGTTCATAGCTTGCGGTTTTATGGATGCCGGCTTCGTGGGTTTGGCTTTTGACGGCGGAGGAGTCTCGACCGGACCGATTACCGTGCCGTTTGTAATAGCTGTGGGTCTTGGCATGGCGGCGGCCACCAGAAAGAAGGAAAGCGCGGACAACAGCTTCGGCATGGCGGCGATCGCATCCATAGGACCCGCCGCCGCGCTCGCCGTGATGGGGCTTGTGTCAACCGCCAGCGTGGGCAGCGTCGCCTATGAGGCCGCGCCCTATGTGGAAATGCCCATTCTGGCCCGCTGCCTCGGCCTCTTGCCGGAAGTGGCTATGGAAATATTCATGGCTCTTTCCCCCATATTCATCAGCCTGCTCATTTTTCAGGCCTTGTTGCTGAAGCTCCCTGCCCAGCAGGTGATACGCATGATCACCGGTCTTGTTTACACCTTCATCGGTCTGGTGATTTTCATGCTGGGCGTCAAAAGCGGCTTCATGCTGGCAGGCGAGTCCCTGGGCAACGCTCTTGGAGGCACGGCCGGCGGCCTTGTGCTGATACCTGTCGGCCTGATTCTGGGCGCGGTGGTGGTGTGCGCCGAGCCTGCCGTGTGGGTGCTGACCGCGCAGGTGGAAGAAGTATCCGGCGGCCACATCAAGCGCTCCATCATGTTCACGGTCCTTTCCTTGAGCGTGGCCATCGCCGTATGCCTTGGCATGGTGCGCGTGGTGTTTGGCTTCAGCATCTGGTGGCTGCTCTTGCCCGGCTATGCCCTGGCGCTTGTTTTCACCAAGTTCTGTCCCCCGCTGTTTACCGGCATAGCCTTTGATTCCGGCAGCGTATGCACGGGACCTATGGCCGGCACGGTGGTGCTTGCCCTGACCCTGGGCGGCGCTGCGGCCGTAGGCGGCAATCCCGCCGTCGACGGCTTCGGTATGGTGGCCATGATCGCCCTCGCTCCGCCTATTGCCATTCAGTTGCTTGGCATGCTGTTTCAGTATAAGAAAAAGCAAGCCATGAACTCCACGACCACAACAGGAACAGCGCAGTGAAACAGCTGTCTGACTACGGAAAGCTCCTGATGTGCACGGTCGGCCGCAACAAGGGCGACAAACTCATGGCTGTGGCCAAGGCCGCGGGCGCGCGGGGCGGCACGGTGATGCTGGGCAGAAGCAAGCAGGGCAACCGTCTGCTGAAGGCGCTTTCACTCGACGACGTCCTGCAGGACGTGGTGCTCACCCTCGTGCGCGCCGAATGCAAGGCGGTGTTCGAAGCCATTGTCGATCTCGCGGCGAAATCCCCCGCCCAATTCGGCGGCACAGCCATGCTGCTGGATGTTTCCACCTTCCTCGCTCACACTGTCGCGGACAACCAAATCAACGCACACGGCACAGGTACGAAAATGGAATCAGGCCACCAGTTGATCACGGTCATCGTGAATTCCGGCTACGGAGACGATGTGATGGAAGTCGCCCGCAAAGCCGGCGCGCACGGCGGCACCATAATGAGCGCGCGCGGCACCGGCACTGCGGAAGACGTGAAATTTTTTGCCATCACCATTGTGCCGGAAAAGGAAATTTTGCTGATCGTCAGCCAAACCGGAGCAGTGGGTGCCATTTTGGACGCCATCGGCACCGTGCCTGTCTTCAGCCAGCCAGGCGGGGGCATAGCCTACTGCATGAATATAGAACAATTCGTGCATCTCGGCCCGAAGCAATAGATGACTTCAGGCCAAGCTGCACGCATGATGCGCTTTCAGGCGCTTTTGGCGTAGATGATGACCGCTGTAAAGACCAGGTCTTCCGTGCCGGTATTTTCGATGGCATGGCTTTCGCCGTTACGGGTCAGGCAGACATCGCCGGGGCCGACTACGGCGGCCTGCCCGTTGTCCATGAACCGTCCCTGACCCGAAATGATGACATAGACTTCGAAATCGCCCTGGTGGGTATGCTCGCCGATGGAGCAGCCCGGCTTGATCGTGTTGACGGCGAACAGGCGGCCGGTCTGGACGAAGTCTTCCTGCTCCAACAAATGTTCCACAAAAATCGTGCCTTTCCCATCCCGCATGTTGGGGACTTGTTCCACGCGGCAGCTTCCTTTGCGACGGATCATGGCGGCTCCATGGGTAAAAATTGTATTGAAGATGCCGCCAATTTTGCGCAGAATGCCGATAAAGGCAAGGGGGCACGTCTGCCCGCGCCTTACGCCGCACATGCAACATGGCGAACCATCCGCCGCCGGATTTGAAATGCTGATCTGGAGCCGCACATGGGATTCTTCTGGTCCGGGTTTGTCGGCCTGGTCCGATGTGTTTCTGTCGTTTGTTCTGCACATCGATCAGCATGTGTTCGATCTGGTGGCGCGGATGGGGGACTGGCTGTATGCCATCCTGTTTGCAATCGTTTTCTGCGAAACCGGGCTGGTGGTCACGCCTTTCCTGCCCGGAGATTCGCTGCTCTTCGCTTCCGGCACAGTGGCCGGGGCCGGGCATCTGAGTTACTGGGGACTGGTCGGCGCCCTTTTGGGCGCAGCCATCATAGGGGATGCCGTCAACTATAAAATCGGCCGCCATGTGGGGCCGGCCATTTTCAGCCGGGACACGCGCTTTTTGAACAAGAAGCATCTGCTCCGGGCGCACGCCTTTTACGAGCGCCACGGCGGCAAGGCCATCATCCTGGCGCGTTTTATCCCCATCGTACGCACCTTTGCTCCCTTTGTGGCCGGCATCGCCATGATGCATCCTTCACGTTTTGTGTTGTTCAATGCCACGGGCGCGCTGATCTGGGTGTTTTCCCTGGTCACCGCCGGGTATTTTCTCGGCAACATTCCTGTGGTGCGGGATAACTTCAGCCTGGTCGTCTACGGCATCATTCTGGTCTCCGTCATGCCGGTGATCATCGAAATAGGCAAAAGCGTCGTACGCGGGCGCAAATCCGTGCGCCGCCCACCTCTCACCCCGGAGGATACGCATGCTGGCCCGGACAGCCATCAATGAATTGCTGCAAGCCACGGAACCCCGGAACTCGGTGCGGATCTGCGGCTGGGTGCGAACCCGGCGCGACGCCAAGGGCTTTTCCTTTCTGGAATTGAACGACGGCTCCACCTTGGCCAACATCCAGTGCATTGTGGATGAGGCCGCTCCGGCCTCACGCAGCCTGGAAGGTGTGAACACCGGCGCCGGCGTGGCCGTGACCGGTGATTTGATTGTTTCGCCCGGCAAGGGGCAGCGGTGGGAAATTCGGGTCACGGAACTGGAAGTCTTTGGCCTGGCCGATCCCGAGACTTTTCCCTTGCAGAAAAAACGCCATTCGGATGAGTTTTTGCGCGGCATTGCACACTTGCGCCCCCGCACCAACAAGTATGGAGCCGCGTTCCGCATCCGGGCCGAGGCGGCTCAGGCCGTGCATGCTTTTTTTTACCAGAACGGCTTTTTTTATGTGCACGCGCCCATTCTGACCGGGGCGGACTGTGAGGGCGCGGGAGAAATGTTTCGCGTGACAACCGTCCCTCACGGCATTCCCTACAAGGCCGAGGCGGATTTCTTCGGCAAGGAGTGCAAGCTCACGGTGTCCGGGCAGTTGGAAGCCGAATGCCTGGCTTTGGGTATGGGCAAAGTGTACACCTTCGGCCCCACCTTCCGGGCCGAAAACTCCAACACGCCCCGCCATGCGGCGGAATTCTGGATGATCGAGCCGGAAGCGGCTTTTGCGGATTTGTCCGACACCATCCAACTGGGTGAAGACCTCACCCGCTTTGTCACCCAAAGGGTGCTGGAACGCCGGGCGGACGATGTGGAACTGTTCAACCGCTTTGTGGACGAGGGCTTGACCGCCCGCCTGCAAGCCCTTGCGGATACGCCGGTCGCCAGGCTCAGTTACCGCGAGGCGATCGCCGTGTTGCAGCGTTCCGGCAAAAAATTTGAGTTCCCGGTGGACTTCGGACAGGATCTGCAAACCGAGCACGAGCGCTTTCTCACGGAAGAACACGTCAAGGGGCCGGTGGCGGTCTATGATTACCCCAAGAATCTCAAGGCCTTTTACATGCGCCTGAACGACGACCAAGAAACCGTGGCGGCCATGGATCTGCTCGTGCCGCGCATCGGCGAGCTGATCGGCGGCAGCCAGCGCGAGGAGCGGCTGGATGTGCTTGAGCGGCGCATCAAAGAACTCGGACAGTCTCTGGACGACTACTGGTGGTATCTCGATCTGCGCCGTTTCGGCAGCGTGCCGCATGCAGGCTTCGGCCTGGGCTTTGAGCGTCTGATCATGATGCTGACCGGCATTTCCAACATCCGGGATGTGCTCCCCTTCCCCAGAACACCGGGATCGCTGGAATTTTAACCTGAGTGATGGCCGAAGCTCACGGATGCATGGCCCGGAATTTTTCCCGGCACAGGCGTTCCAGCAGATCACCGCTGCCGGCTCCGGCTGTTTTCAGGATGGATCGCAGGCGGACGGCGGCCTGGCGTTTGTCCGTGCGGTAGCCGGCAGCCTGGCGGATGTGCTGGTCGGCAATGGCCAGCAGTTTGGCATTATCCGTCAGCGCGGCCAAGCGGGCCACGGGCATGTAGCTCGCCTCCGTGCCCAAGATATTGGCGACTTCTACCCGCAATTGCAAAGCATGAGCCAAATCGCCCTGCTCTTCCAGCCAGGCCGCCAGATGCTCCCGGCCTGTCACCCAGTAGAGATGTTCGCGGCACAGGCGCAGCCGGTCCGCAAGCGGCAATTCTTGCGCCTGTGCGGTCAGGACGGCCTCGTCCCCCGGCTTCAGGCGCACGCCGATGTCGAAAAAATCATCCACAAAGACCTGGAAACCGTCACGCAGGGCGTGATGGTGCACATCGGCATGAAAGGCGCCGGCACAACGTTCACCCAAGAGGACGGCATTGGCCTGATACCGATCGTTGCGGCCGGGGGTCTGGCTCTCCAGATGGCAGACAACGGACTGCGGCGCACACTCCAGGGTCTTGCCCTGCCGCCGGATGGCCAGGCACAAATCGACATCCTCAAAGCCGTTGCAGTAGCCCTCAAAAAAACCGCCGCTGTCCCAAAAAATCCGCGCGGGCAGCATCAGGGCGGCGGCCGTGATGGCCTGCAACTGCCGCGTCCGCCGCACGACCGGGTGCTTCGCGGAAAAGCCCCTGTACAGATGGCTGAGACCGGACGGGGAAAAAGCGATGCCCAGATGTTGGACTGTATCGTCCGGGTACAGGAGCAAAGGGCCGACCGCGCCCGGCGCCTTGTCGCGCTGCAAAGCCCGCACCAGGGGTTCGGCCCAGCCGGGGGTAAGCAGGGTGTCGTTGTTCAGAAAAAACAGGAGGGGCGCTGTGGCTTCCTGGGCGGCAAGGTTGCAGGCCGGGCCGAAGTTTCGGTTTTCGTCCAGACGCAGCCGCCGAAAACGCGGGCCGAACAGGCTTTCGCCCAAAGGCGCGAGTTCTGTGGCCGTGGCGTCCGGCGAAGCGTTATCCGCCACCAGCACTTCATAATCCCAGTCCGGGGTGTGATCCCGCAGGCTGACCAGGCAGTCCCTGGTCAGTTCCCACTTGCCGTGCACGGGGATGATAACGGAAAAAACGGGCCGGGACACGGCCTCAGTCCACCACGCCCGCGGCCCGTTGCCAACGGGTGAAGCCGTCACAGCTCATTCGGCAGATCTCGCAACTCGGCGTAGGTGAAGACCGGCCCATCCACACAGATGTACTTTCCCCCCAGGTTGCAGCGGCCGCAAATGCCGATGCCGCATTTCATGCGCCGCTCCAGAGTGGTGACGATCTGCTCGTCCGGAAAATTCAGCTTTTTAAGCGCCTGCAGGGTGAAGTTGATCATGATCGGCGGGCCGCACAGGACGGCCACGCAGTTGTCCGGCTTGGGCGCCTGCTCCAGCAGCACGTTGGGGATGAGTCCCACACAGCCGTCCCAGCCCGGACAGGCCGCATCAATGGTCAGTGTGGTCTGTAAATCCTTACGGGTAGTCCAGTCCGCCAGTTCGTAGCCAAAAGCCATGTCCTGCGGCGTGCGGGCGCCGTACAGCAGGCTGATCTCGCCGTAATCGGCCCGCTGCTTGTCCAGCAGGTAGAGCATGATGGTGCGGATGGGCGCCATGCCGATGCCGCCGCCGATGAAGCAGATGTTTTTGCCTTTCCAGTCTGCATACGGAAACCAGTTGCCGAGCGGAGCGCGTACGCCCACCTTGTCTCCGGCTTCCAGGCGGTGCAGGGCTTCGGTCACTTCACCGGCCCGCATCACGGAAAACTGCAAATACTCCATGCGAGTCGGCGGCGAGTTGATGACGAACGTGGCTTCGCCTGTGCCGAATACCGAAAGCTGCCCCACCTGTCCCGGCTGGAAGGTGAAACGCTCCATTTTTTCCCTGTCATCGAAGCACACCCGGAATGTCTTGATATTCGGCGTTTCCTGGATGGTCTCGATCACCGTGGCCATATCCGGCAGATAGGGATTGCCCTGCTTCTGCATCGGTAACTCCTTTTTCAGATTGCCGTCGCCTTGACCACGATCTCGCGAATATCCAGGGCCGCCGGGCAATAGCGCACGCAACGCCCGCAGCCGGAGCAGGAGAACATGTTCGCGTTTTTGGGCGAATACGAGTACTTGTGCGAAACACGCTGCCGCATGCGGGCCGCCTTGAGGCTGCGCGGATTGTGCCCGCTGGCTTCCAGCGTGAACTGGAACGTCATGCACGAATCCCAACTGCGCAAGCGCCTGCCTTGGCTTACGTCGCCTTCGTCCGTGATGGTGAAGCACTGGCAGGTGGGGCACATGTAGGTGCAGGCGCCGCAGGCCAGGCATTTGGCCGTTTGGGCCTGCCAGAATGCCGTGTCGCCAAAACGCGCGGCAATGCGTGCGGGAGCCTCAGCCAGATCCGGGGCTGTCGCCTGTTCGGCCCGAGCCTTGGCTTTGATTGCTTCGGCTTCCTTTATCATGGCCGCACGGGCTGCACCCAGGCCTTCCAGCAAAGTCTTGCCCTTGGGACTGTGCGCCTGGAGAACATAGCCGTCGGCCACAGCAGTGAAGGTGACATCCGCGCCCTCGGCGCTGTCCGGCCCGCCGCCGACCCAGTGGCAGAAGCAGGTGGGGCACGGCTCGGCGCAGGTCAGCGCCATGATCGTGGTCGCTTCGCGCCTGGCCGCATAGTAGGGGTCCTGATACGGCCCGTGGAGATAGGCTTTGTCCAGGGCAAGAAAGCCCCTTGCGTCGCAGGACCGGCAGGCGAAGATGAGCGTTTCGGGAGCGTCTTTGCCGGCCATATCGTCCAGGCTGAGGTGCAGCGTGCCGGGGTCGGCGCTATCCTTCTGCGCGGTAAAGCGCAACAGGGTTTCGCCCGTAGGCATGACAGCGGCCTTGGGCGAAACGCGGGCGCGCTCCATAAGCGGCGGCTGACCGGGCTGCAAGGGGCGGAAGACCACAATGCCGCCTTCCTGGACCGGAGCCAGAACACGGCGCGTCTCTGCCTGTTTGTCCAGCCAGGCGGCGAGATCTCCGGCAGCCAGATAGAAAGCGTCTGTTGCGGTTTTCGAACTCGCGCTCATGTCACGCTCCCCCGATATGATGTTCTTGGATGTTCCGTTCCTGCACCTCAAAGCCCAAAAGCGGCGGCAAAGCCGCAATATCGCGGCCGGCTTCGTAGCCGAACAGCCGGTTCACGATCCGGTTGATCTGGATCTTCAGCGCGTACAGCGGAATGCCCACGGGGCAGGAGCGGCCGCATTCGCCGCAGGCCACGCAGCGGCCCGCCAGGTGCATGGCGTGGATGAGCTGGAAAAACAATTTTTGGGTAGAGGTGTCTTCCTGGGTCATCCAGTGCGGATCGCGCGAGCCTGCCACACAGTGATCGCGGCACACGCACATGGGGCAGGCATTGCGGCAGGCATAGCAGCGGATGCAGCGTTCCATGTGGCCTTTCCAGAAACCCAGGCGCTGTTCCAGGGACATGCCTTCAAGCAGGACCATGACGGCTTCTGTTTCGGCCTCGGCGCCTTCGGGAATGACCGTGGGTTTGCCGGCGAAGTGATCAGAGCACGCGGCGCTGGGCAAGGCGCAGGCGCGGCATTTGTCCTGAGCGATTTCCAGCATGGGCAGCACATGGTTCTTGCCGGCGGCTGTGGCGATGTGCAGATCCGCACCCTTGCCGTGCACTTCGGTCAGAACCGCATCTTCGCCCACCACTTCACGCACATGGCGCATGTTGACCGTGCCGTTGCAACCCATGCCGAAGATCACGACCTCTTCGCGCTTGATCAGGTTTTCCTGCACCAGCTCGACCACGGCTTTGCTGTCGCAACCCTTGACCACCACGCCGATCGTGCGGCCCCTGTATTCAGGCAGAAAGGTAGCCAGGTTCTGCACGTTGAGCGGACCCCAGACCAGTTTGTCCACATCTTCGGGCTTTTCCATGATCAGCATGGTGGTGGTCAGGGGATCGTAGCCCTGTTGCCAGCCGAGCACACAATCCGGCCCCTTGCCGTCTTTTGCGGCCAAAACGGCCTTGATCTGCTCCTTGAGCTCGGCGAGAGCCGGGTGCGCGCCGCAGCCCAAAGGGCGCCGGGGCGCGGGGCAGCCGCTCTGTACTTCACAAGATGGTTTGATCTCGTCCCATTTGGGCGCCGGTCCGAGTTCGTGCACCTGAGCCGTGAAACCCGCGACCACATCGCGCCATTTCTGGCCTTCAGAGGCCGAAACCCAGGTATACTCAAAGCGCCGGGCATCAATGCCGATGATGGGCAAAAATTCCTTGAGCGTTTCCAGGCGCCTGCGGGCGTAGTAGTTGCCTTCGGAATAATGGCAGTCGCGCGGGTGGCAGCCGGAAACCAGCACGCCGTCCGCCCCGTCAAGCAGGGCTTTGATCACAAAGAGCGGATTGACCCGCCCGGAACAGGGCACGCGGACGATGCGCAGATCCGTGGGCTGCGAAAAACGGGCGACTCCGGCGGTATCGGCGCCGCCGTAAGAACACCAGTTGCACAGAAAGCCTACAATCCGCAGTTCTTTACCCGTCATGACAGGCATAAGGCGTTCACCTCCGCAAGGATCTGGTTATCGGTAAAGTGCGAAAGCTGGACAGCTCCCTGCGGGCAGGTGGCGGAACACAATCCGCAGCCCTGGCACACAGTTTCGATGACCTGGGCTTTGATCTGGCCCCGGACTTCGGCTTCCACGATTGCCCCGAAGGGGCAGACCTTGACGCACTTGCCGCAGCCGATGCAGCGGGGCACGCTGACGGCCGCGATCTGCGGATCGCTGGACAGCTTGGGCTTGGATAACAGGGCGATGGCCTTGGCCGCCGCCGCGCCGCCCTGGGCCACGGAGGCCGGAATGTCCTTGGGACCCTGGCAGGCGCCGGCCAAAAATACTCCGGCCGTATTGGTTTCCACAGGGCGCAGCTTGACATGGGACTCCATGAAGAAACCCTGGTCATCGTAAGAAATGTGCAGGGTTTCCGCCATCTTGCCGGCATCGCGCGCGCCTTCGACACCCACGGCCAAAACCACGAGATCGGCTTCCACAGTCACGGCCCGACCGAGCAGGGTGTCCACGCCGCGCACGACATACTTGCCCCTGCCGTCCGGCTGGATAGCCGAAACCCGGCCGCGCACATAGTGCACGTCGTACTCTTCCATGGCCCGGCGGGTGAACTCGTCGTACATCTTGCCCGGAGCACGGATGTCCATATAAAACACATAGCTTTGCGCGTCAGGAATGTGATCCTTGGTCAAAATGGCCTGCTTGGCCGTGTACATGCAGCAAAAACCCGAACAGGCCGGCCGGCCGATGGAACGGTCGCGCGATCCCACGCATTGGATGAAGACCACGCTCTTGGGTTCCGCGCCGTCCGAGGGACGGTGGATATGCCCCTCATACGGGCCGGAGGAAGACAGCATGCGCTCATACTGGAGCGAGGTGATCACATCCGGCAGGCGGCCGCCGCCGTATTCGCCGTACACGGTCCAGTCCACCAGGTCATAGCCTGTGGCCGCGATGATGGCGCCCACGGATTCGCTCAGGTATTCGTCCTGCTGGTCGTAGCGGATGGCCTGCACCGGGCAGATTTTGGCGCACACCCCGCATTTGCCCCCCTTGAGCATACGGCAGGCGTCCGGATTGATATACGCCCGCTTGGGAATGGCCTGCGGGAATTCAATGCGGATGGCGCGGGTCAGGCCCATAAATTCGTTGAAGGCGTCCGGCGACTTTTTGGCCGGGCATTTTTCTTCGCAGGCTCCGCAGCCGGTGCATGTGCTCCAGTCCACATAGGTGGGATTTTTGCGGACAGATACCGTGTAGTTGCCCACAAAGCCGCTGACCTGGACCACTTCGGACTTGGCGTGCAGCGTGATGTTCGGGTGCTGGGACACATCGACCATCTTGGGGCCGAGCACGCAACTCGAACAGTCTATGGTGGGGAAGGTCTTGTCCAGTTTGGCCATCTTGCCGCCGATGGAGGCTTCACGCTCTACCAGAACCACTTCCAGACCGGCGTCGGCACAATCAAGGGCGGCCTGAATGCCGGCCACGCCGCCGCCGATGACCATGACCCGCTTGGTGACATCGAACTCCTTGGAGAACAGCGGCCGGTTGCGGCGCAATTTTTCCACGGCCATGCGCACCAGATCGGCGGCCTTGTTCGTGTTGGCATCCTTGTCCTTGCCAATCCACGACACATGCTCGCGGATGTTGGCCATTTCGAACATATAGCGGTTGAGACCGGCCCGCTCCAGCGTGCGGCGGAAGGTAGGCTCGTGCATGCGCGGCGTGCAGGAAGCCACGACCACGCCGGAAAGACGGTGTTCCCTGATGGCCTCGATGATGGCGCTTTGCCCCGGCTCGGAACAGGCGTACATGGAGTCGGTGGAAAAAACCACATCCGGATAGCCCTGGGCCGTTGCGGCCACCTCTTTCACATTCACCGTGCCCGCAATGTTCGAGCCGCAGTGGCAGATGAATACGCCGATTCTCATGACTGCTCCTCCCCATCAGCCTTGGCGGCGTCAGCGCTGGCTTTCTCCTTCGTTTCTCCGTTTTGGGCGGGGCGGGGCGCTTGGGACTCCCGCAGTTTGTCCTGCAGGCCGGCCGGGCTGACGCAGAGTTTTCCCAGCATCAAATCCGACTCGGGCAGGCAGAAAGCCAGCCCCATAAGCTGCGTGAAATACAGTACCGGCAAATCAAAGGCGGTGCGCAGGGCGGAGGCGGCCTGCCCCTGCCTGAGATCCAGGTTCATGTGGCACAGCGGGCAGGCCACGGCGATGACGTCCGCGCCGTAGTTGCGCGCTGTTTCCAGAATGCGGCCCGACAGCCGGGCCGTGACTTCGCGCCGGGGAATGCCCATGGCCGCGCCGCAGCACTCAGTTTTGAGCGAAAAGTCGATCACTTCCATGCCCAAAGCTTCCAGCACCTTGTCCATGGCCGTGGGGTGCTCGGGATCGTCAAACTGCATGATGCCGGCCGGCCGGCTCATGAGACAGCCATAATAGGGCGCTATCTTCAGCCCGGTGAGCGGCCGTTTGACCAGTTTTTCGATCGCCGCGAGACCCACGTCCTCCACCAGAAGCTGGAGCACGGAAAAAACATCGGGCAGATCGTCGGCATGTTCCGGCAGATCCGTATCCAGAATTTCCCGCACCGCAGCCCGCATGTTTGCATGGCGCAGGCGGTGACGGGCGGTTTTCAGGTTGGCCAGGCAGCTCGGGCAAGGCGTGGTGATGCGCTCGGCCCCGTCGGTTTTGGCCTGCATGATGTTGCGGGCCGACAGCGCGGTGGACAGCGTGTGATCCACGGCATGGGCCGGAGTGGAACCGCAGCAGCTCCAGTCGGAAACATCCCGCAGGCTCAAACCCAGAGCGGCGCACACGGCGCGGGTGGATCGATCGTACTCAAGCGAGGTGCCCTGCCCCGAACAGCCTGGATAATAGGCGATGCTCATGCCTGACCTCCCTGGCGGTTACGGTACTCCTCAAAACGCTGAAAAATTTTCGCCACATGCTGCTTGCCTGCGATGTGCGGGGTAAACGGCAGCTTGCCCTTAGCCAGAGCCTTGGGGGCGAGATCGCAATCCGTGAAGATACGGCCGGTGCGGGCCATAAAGGCGGCCATGACGCCCAGTTCGTACGTCCGGCCGAAGTGGCGCACCGTCATCAGAAAAGATTGCCAGAAGGCGTTCACGCCCCGGTCGCGCACATATCCTTCGCGGGCGGCCATGTGCCGCAGCGCGTCCATGATCACGGCCACGTCGATGTCATTGGGGCAGCGGGCTGTGCAGGTTGAGCACGATACACAGAGCCAGAGCGATTTCGAGTTGAAAACCATCTCTTTCTGGCCCAATTGCACGGCGCGCATGATTTGGCTGACCTGCAGATCATACACGAAAGCGTTCGGACAACCCGCTGTACAGTTGCCGCACTGGTAACAGGCGGACACGCGCTGGCCGCTTTCCTTTTCCACCTCGTGGATAAAAGCGTCATTGCGCATTGCCAAATTGACGGTATCCATGGCGCTCCTGTTTGTCCCGCCTTGGGCGGCGGACAGAAAAAGTGACCGCAAGACACTGAGGGTGGCAATTCCGGGCACATGTGTTCCGGGCGTTTTCTTGCGAAAACGATTGTACAAAATATGCCAATCAAAATCGCTTGTCCAGCGCAATTGACGTCTTTGCCTGTATTCAGCTAGTATCCTGATTCAACTATATTTTTACCTGATGCATGGAGATAGCGCAGCATGCAGCCCGCGCCGCCAGGCCCGATGACCGCGTTGCGAGAAGCCCTGATCATGCCCTTGCGGGGCACGTTGGACCAGTTCAGCGGCGGCGTGTTTCAGGGCGAGGAGTGTTTGCCGGCCAGCCTCTTGTGGCGCGGCCGGGAGCCAAAGCTGTACGGTCTGCCCGCGCCGCCGGAAGCTGTGCGCCAGGCTCTGGGAGAGGACGAAGACCGCGCGGTCCGCTTGCAGGGGTCATACCTTTTCGGCGGCTATCTGTTCCGGCATTACGGGCATTTTCTCATTGAGACTCTGTCGCGCCTGTATGCGCTCAAACAGTGCGCGCCCGTGCCCATTATTTTTTCTTCCACCCACAAAACCATCGTGCCCTGGCAGTGGGAGGCGTTCAAACTGCTGGACCTGCGCAATCCCATTCTCATGCTGACGCGGCCGGCCGTGGCCAGGCAAATCATGCTGGCCGCGCCCGGCTTTGCTCTGCCCGACATGATGACGCCGGAGCAAATCGCAGCCCTGGGTGTTCTGCCCGCTCCACCGCTTACCGGCAAAAAAATCTGGCTGTCCCGGGGCAGCAACATCGGCGGCGGCCTGCTCAACGAACGGGCCCTGGAACCGCATCTGCGCGCCATGGGTTGGGAGATCGTGCATCCGCAGTTTCTGCCGATCCGCAAGCAGGTGGCGCTCATCGCTTCTTCAGCGCGGGTGGCCGGGCTGGACGGTTCGGCTTTTCATACCGTCCTCCTGGCGCGGGAGATCCGGGGACGCTTCACCATCTTTTGCCTGCGCAACGCCAACGCCCACGTCTATATCGAGACAGCCCGGATGAAGGGCTTTGCGCAGGATGAAATCTCTTTGGCGGATACGGCCAGTTTCCTGGTGGGCCAGGGGGCGGAACGTTTTTACCGGCTTGATGATCTTGAGGTCGTGCTGGAGGCGTTGCGGCGGGAATAATACTCTACATTATATCCGCGCAAAAAGTTTCTTATATGACTTGTGATAGTAATTTTTGACACTCCAATTTATGCTGCTGGATTTATTGCCTATTATCACTCCGTCGCCATTGATTCGATTAAACTGCTTCATCGCATAATCATAAATATCTTTATCATTACATTTTAATATTGATCTGAAAAGTGATAACGATTCTTTTTTATCTGTAAACGATAAGCATAACGCAATTCTAATACCTATCAACATTTTCAATTTATGATCATTTGTAATTTTCAATAAGTCATTAAATTTGCATAATGCTAAATCATATTGTTCCAGAAAAAAATAATGGATGGCGTGAAACAGTAAATTATCATTATAAGACTCAACAATTGATATATATGGCAATAGTGGATCATACCACCTGACAATATGATCATAGTTATATGAGAGACCATCCGTCATCAAAATTTTATGTGGACTTGTATTGTATATAGATTTAGCGCGATGCAACAGGCTGTGATAATGCGAACGCATATTTTTCGATTTTTTAGCAATTTTTACTGACAAATCCATCATATCAAGACGGCTTGATCCATCAGGACGTCTTGATGTCAATTGCTTTATTCTTTTAATAGTGTTTTCTGGTCTTCTAAAATTAAAATGATTGATATGCAAAATATCATTCAGTGTTGAAATTCTTTCACCACAAGTATCAAAAGTATGGGCTCCGCCATCGGAATAAAGATGTGGTTTGTTTTTATCATACCGTAATAGTGGAATTTTTGAGATTTTTGACTTCGTACAGACTGGTTGAAAATCCACAGGATGATATGAAGATATATAATGAGGATGATGAGTAGGTATATGATGAAACATATACCCTTGAACAGCGCGTATCGATACATCCAGCGATTTAAGAAAATCAAATATAGTCAAATTACTATCTATATTTGGAAATTCATCAGCGTCGACATATAACCACCAAATATATTCAGTATCAATTTGTTCATTATATTTTTTAACTACAGAATTTAAATACGATATCTTATGAAATTCATCAAAATATTTGCTTTCAAACTGTGCCGCAAGTATCGCACCTGCACGTATTGCATTTTCTACCGTCTTGTCAGTACTGGCGTTATCCACGATGAAAACATTTGAACAACCTTGCGCAAAAAGATGTCTTATCGATGATTCGATAATATCTTCTTCGTTCCAGATACACATTACTGCATTAAGCATCATATAATATACCTATATATGAATCAATGACCCTGAACTGACGCCATTCTGCAATGCATACGGATATTGAATAACACACAGCGCCAAGTTCTGTCGAGTATATAATTGCCACTGTTTCGGAAACTGTGTTCGCATGGAATGTGATTGTGTATACAGTGAATACTTCGCCACCCAGAATTCATTGATTTTATTTGTGATCATAGGTATAATCCATCACGGTTTTTGAGAAATGCCGGCCCAGCTTTGTTTTAGCTGACCCCGGAGAGCAAAAAAGGCTATTTGTCAGCACAGCCTGAAACCCGCAGGAAACACCGCATGCTGAAAAAAATTTTTACCCCCTATGCCATTCTGGCTTTTCTCCTGGCAGCCGCTCTGCCCATGACCGGTTTTCTTGTGTTTATAGTCGAATCGCGCGCGGCTTTCGTGCGGCTGTTCGCAGGAGAAATCCTGTTGCTCATGTGCACGGTCGTGCCCCTGGCAGCAGGCTGGATATGGGCGGCCAAGGCGCCTCTGCCGGATACCCTGTTCGCCCGTTGGATGCCCCTTGTGCTGCCGCCTCTTCTGCCGCCGCTCGCGTACATCCCCCGCGCCCTGGCCGGCGAACCCTTCGCCGGGGGTCTCGTTCTGGGTTTGTTTGTGGTGGGAGCGCTTGGCCTCTACGCATGCCTGTATCTGGCTTTTCTGATCCGCTCCGAACGGCGGCGGCGCAGCACGCAAAAAATGCGCGGCGCGGCCTGTCTTCTGGGTCTTGTCGTGATCTGCGCGGCTTCCGTCGCAACGGTCCATCACGCCGCCATGAGCGAACTCATGCAGCCGGGCGAAGAAGCATCCGTGGGCCACCACGGCGTGAATATCTGGGAATACCGGCCCTTCCGCCCGGACAAGAGTCTGGTGGAGCAACTCGCCTACATCCCTTCGCTGCGCATCAGGTCGGATCATCCCCGGCTGGATGGAGCCATCGCCGCCTTTCCCGTGTACGCGGCCTTCGCCCAGGCTGTATACGCCGGGCTGAACGTGGACAGCGGCCGCAAGGTCGTGGACTGCACCAATACCGTGCAGGCATACAAACGCCTGGCCGACGGCGAGGTGGATATTTTTTTCGGCGCGCCCCCCTCGCAGGGACAACGCGACTATGCCGCCGCCAAGGGCTTGAGCCTGGTGGAAACCCCCATCGGCAGGGAGGCGTTCGTTTTTTTGGTGCACAAGGACAATCCGGTGCGCTCGCTGACCCAGGCGCAGGTCAAGGCCGTGTACAGCGGCCGCGTCCGCAACTGGAAAGCTCTCGGCGGGCCGGACGAAGCCATCCTGGCCTTTCAGCGGCCGAAGGATTCCGGCAGCCAGACCACCATGCTGCGCATCATGGACGGCGAGGCAATGATCCGCCCGTTACGCCGGGAGTACGCGGAAGGCATGGGCGATGTCGTCATCATGGTCGCCGAATACCGCAACCGCGCAAACGCCCTCGGTTATTCCTTCCGCTGGTACGCCACAACGCTTTTCAGCGACCCCGACATCCGCCTGTTGGCCATAGACGGCATACTTCCCACGCCGGAGAACATCGCCAGCGACGCATACCCCTTCACCATGCCTCTCGTGGCGGTGACGGCGCGGCCGCTCAGCCCGCAAAGCAGGAGCCTGCTCGACTGGATTCTCGGACACGAAGGCCAGAGCTTGCTGGCGCAGGTGGGCTATGTGCCGCTGGCTGCGGATTCCGGGAACGCGCTTCAGTAGGCTTTTTTCCTGTCTTTCCGGCGCGGCATTTCCCCGTGGTAGCGCAGGCCTATCGTTTCTTTGTGCCGGCGAACCCAGTCGGACAGGATCGTTGCCCCGGTGGGAGCGGCCCCGGCGACATGGAGCGTATCCGCCATCAGCCCGCGTATTTCCTCGCGGGTCACGAATACGTCGCCCACGAACATGCCTATGCCGAGGCCGGCCCAGTAGGCCAAAGCCGGCGGAACGCCGATGACGGGCCGCTGCAAGCCCAAAGTGTCGCGGATCATCGCCACAAGTTCCCGGTAGGTAAAATCCTCCGGCCCCAGCGCGTTGATGACGCCGTTATCCGTGGCCCTGCCGCGCTCGATCGCCAGTTGCGCGAAGTCATCCACATGCATGGGCTGGATGTGGTAGCGTCCGTCCCCAAACATGGGGAACACGGGAAAACGGCGGAGCGTCCAGGCGATATTGTTGATGAGGATATCCTCGGCCCCGAACAACACCGCCGGCCGCACGACGGCATAAGACATACCGGATTCGCTCAAGATCCGCTCAAGATGTCCCTTGCCCTGAAAGTATTCCAGGGGCGAGGCCTCGTCCGCGTGCGTGATGCTCACATGCACAACCCGTCCCACTTCGGCCCGCTTCGCGGCCTCAAACAGCGCCTGTGTATCGCGCACGGCCCCGGCGTGGCTGAACAGCCCCGCCCGGTTAAAACGCACCCAGTAGGTATTGTACAGAACGTCCACTCCGGCAAGGCTCTTTGCCATGGCGGCCACATCGTCGAAGCGGAAGGGATGCGCTGTGATCCTTTCTTTAAGGGGACTCGGCCTGTCCGGTGAATTGGTCAGGGTGATGACGGTTTCTCCCGCATCCAGAAGACGCCTCGCAATATAGCTCCCTGAAAAGCCGAAGGCTCCGGTGATCGCGTGCGTCGCCATAGCTGCTCCCGCTTGTATCCGGAATCGGAATCACCGTGCCCCGGCCATTGCCCGCAGCCTGGCCATGCGCTCGTGGATGTCCGGGTGCGTGCTGAACAATTTGGTCATGCCGCCACCGAACAGGGGGCTGACGATGAACATCTGTTCCGTGGCGGGTTTGCCGCTACGCATGGGCACGCGCTCGTTCATGGCCGCGAGCTTGCCGAGGGCATCGGCCAGGGCGAGAGGCTGGCCGGACAGGTGCGCGCCCGCGTCGTCGGCCAGGTATTCGCGCGAGCGGGAAATCGCCATCCGGATCAGCATGGCCGCAATGGGCGCCAGCATGGCCAGGGCGATCATGGCCAGGGGGTTGCCCCGTTCGCCGTTGCCGTCACCGCGCCCGCCGAACAGGGCCGCGAACTGCATCATGTTGGCAATGGCCACGATAGCCGAGCCGAGCACGCCGGCCACGGTCTGGATCAGGATGTCGCGGTTGGCGATGTGCCCGATTTCATGGGCCAGCACGCCGCGCAGTTCCTCTGGCGACAAAAGGCGCACAATGCCCTCGGTCACGGCCACCACGCCGTGCTCCGGGTTGCGGCCCGTGGCAAAGGCGTTGGGCGCTTCTTCCGGAATGACGCAGATCCTGGGCGTGGGAATGCCCGCCTTGCCCGCCAGTTCGCCGACAATCTGGTGGATGTAGGGCGCTTCTTCCCGCGCCAGTTCGCGCGCCCGGTACATTTTGAGGACAATTTTGTCCGAGTACCAATAGCTGCCCAGGTTCATGAACAAGGCAAGCCCGAGGGCGATGACAACGCCCGCGCGCCCGCCCATAGCGCCGCCGAGCGTGATGATCAGGGCCGAAAGCAGCCCGAGCAGCAGAAGTGTTTTCAATTGGCTGGTCATAGTGCGTTTCTCCAGAAATTAGGTAGTGCCTCAAAGCATCTCTCGCGTGGCGGTGAACACCGTGGCCAGATCCGTGTGGGTCCAGGCCGCCAGATGATCCAGGGGGGTGGGATCGGCATTGACAATCACCAGCTTGCCGCCCCGGCGCAACGTCACTTCGGGCAGGGCGGCAGCCGGATACACGGTCAGGCTGGAACCGAGCACGATCATCAGATCCGCGGCCTGGGCCTCCTGCTCGGACTGCCCGAGCACGTTTCTGTCCAAAGGCTCGCCGAAAAAAATAATATCGGGCTTGATCGTGCCCTTGCAGGCCGGGCAGCGCACCTTGCCCGCGAGCATGGGCACGACTTCGTCAAAAGTGTACACCTTGCCGCAGTTCAGGCAGTGATGCGTGGCGTGCGATCCGTGCAATTCCAGAACCCGTTTGGAACCGGCCTTCTGATGCAGCAGATCGATGTTCTGGGTCAGCACGGCCTTGACGATGCCGCTGCCTTCCAGACGGGCCAGTTCGGTATGCACGATGTTGGGTTCTTTTTCGTGCAGATTGTAAAACATGTTGCGAGCATGCGTATAATAGTAGTCGGGATCGCGAACGAAGTAATTGATGTCAAAAATTTTCTGGGTATCAAGGTCCGTGCGCTTGTAAAAACCGTTCTTTCCGCGAAAGTCGGGAATGCCGGACAGGGTGGAAATTCCGGCGCCGGTCAGGACAACGCAGTGCCCGGCGCCGCGCAAGAGATCAAGAAACTGGGTGCAGTCGTTCATGGTGCGCTCCTTAAATTTCCCATACACACGAATGAGCACAGGCCGCGCGCCTTGTCAACTCCTCTTGCGCCTAGCCTGATTCTGTTTTATGAACATCGCGTCATACCACGCGCATGACCTGCCGACTGCGCAACCCGGCGGAAAGGCCCCCTTTCCTCAACAGAGCGCGGGCAAAACCTGTAACCAAGGAGTTTTTCTTGGACCGAAGTCCCGGACGCTCACTCTGGTCCCGCCTCAAGGACGCTTTTTCAAACCGCAACGACGACCTGGAACAGGCCATCATCGAAGCCCGCAACGAGGGCAAGCTGGAATCCGACGAAGGCTCGATGCTTTTGTCTATTCTGCGGCTTGACGACGTTCAGGTTCAGGACATTATGACCCCGCGCACGGATTTCCACTGTCTGCCCGTGGGTACCTGCATTGCCGAGGCTGCCGTGTATTCCGCCAATTCCGGCCACTCCCGCCTGCCCGTTTACCAGGACACGCGCGACAACATCGTGGGAATTATCCACGCCAAAGACATGCTGCGCGCCCTGCTGGCGCCGGATCGGGAACAACTGACCGTAGACAGCATCATGCGCCCCCCTTTTTTCGTGCCGGAAACCAAGCTTGTCGGCGGTCTGCTGCAAGAATTCCGCCTGCGCAAAATCCACCTGGCCATCGCGGTGGACGAATACGGCGGCACTTCGGGACTGATCACCATTGAGGACGTGCTGGAAGAAATCGTCGGCGAAATTGAGGACGAACACGACGCCCCCAAGGAAGAAGCCATCGTGGAGACCGCTCCCGGAGTGCTCTCCCTGTCCGGCCGTACCCTGCTTGAAAATTTGCAAAAATACGGCATCGTCATTTCTGATGACGAAGTCGACACCATCGGCGGCTATCTCAGCCTGGAGGCCGGCCGCGTGCCCGGCAAAAACGAAGAATTCACCGTCGGCGACTGGCGCTTTACCGTGGACAAAGCCGACCTCAAGCAGATCCTGCATGTGATCGCCACCCGCCTGGATGTGGAACAGCCCGCCAAGACAGGCCGTGATGCACTGTGAACAATGCCGCTACGCTTGACAAGTCCGCCGCAACAGGCTATTTAACGCTCCCTTTACGTTGACGACCGCCGTGTCGCCGCATTTCCGGCACGGACAGATACCCTTTGGAGGAAGATCATGCCCACCATCAACCAGCTCATCCGCAACGTGCGGAAGAAGGTTGTGAAACGGAAGAAGACCCCGGCGCTCCAGGCCTGCCCGCAACGGCGCGGCGTGTGCACTCGCGTCTACACCACCACGCCGAAAAAGCCGAATTCCGCCTTGCGCAAGGTCGCGCGCGTGCGCCTGACCAACGGCATTGAAGTCACGGCCTACATCCCCGGCGAAGGCCACAACCTGCAGGAGCACTCCGTGGTCATGATCCGCGGCGGCCGCGTCAAGGATCTTCCCGGTGTTCGCTACCACATCGTGCGCGGCACCCTTGATACATCCGGCGTTCAGGATCGCCGCCAGCGCCGTTCCAAATACGGCGCCAAGCGCCCCAAGTCCTGATCGCGCAAGGCAATGGCCGTTGCTCCGCCTGCCTGTGCCTGGAGCAACGTGATAAAGCCGCTATGCCGCGCGCGCAAGGCGCGCAAGGTTATAACGGCTTTGCACCGGCATGCCGGTGCAGAGACGCGCCGCCGCGGGCGGCGCAAACCCGGAGAACACCATGCCCCGTAAAGGCCCTGTCCCCAAACGAGAAATCCTGCCCGACCCGATTTACGGCAGCCGGCTTGTGGCCCGTTTCGTCAACCGCCTGATGTACAGCGGCAAAAAAGGCGCGGCCGAAAAAATTTTCTACAACGCCCTCTCCGTGCTCGGTGAAAAAACCGGCGACGAAGCGTTGCGCGCCTTTGAAAAGGCTATCGAAAACATCAAGCCGCACCTTGAAGTCAAGTCGCGGCGCGTAGGCGGCGCCACATACCAGGTGCCCATGGAAGTACGCCCGGAACGCCAGATTTCTCTGGCTATCCGCTGGATGATCAACTACGCCCGGGCGCGCGGCGAAAAAGGCATGGTCGGCAAGCTCTCCGGCGAATTGCTCGACGCCTACAACAACCGCGGCGGCGCCATCAAGAAAAAGGAAGATACGCACCGCATGGCCGAAGCCAACAAGGCTTTCGCCCATTACAGGTGGTAAGCGGCAGAATTGTCCGTGCCGCGTGTGACGGGGATCCGGCGCGGAAAAGAGCGCACGACGCGTTCTTTCCGCTCTGGATCCCCGTAGCCATCCGTTCTCAGGCAAAGTGATTGCCTCCCTTTTCGCAGGAGCAGATCGTGTCCCGTACCGTCCCCATCGACAAGCAGCGCAACATAGGAATCATGGCCCACATTGATGCGGGCAAGACCACCACGACCGAGCGCATCCTGTTCTACACCGGCGTGTCGCACAAATTGGGCGAAACGCACGAGGGGTCGGCCACCATGGACTGGATGGAACAGGAACAGGAACGCGGCATCACCATCACCTCGGCGACCACGACCTGCTTCTGGAAAGGCCATCGCATCAATATCATCGACACCCCCGGCCATGTGGACTTCACCATCGAAGTGGAACGCAGCCTGCGCGTGCTCGACGGCGCGGTGGCCGTGTTCGACGCCGTAGCCGGCGTGGAGCCGCAGTCGGAGACCGTGTGGCGCCAGGCCGATCACTACGGCGTGCCGCGCATTTGCTTCGTGAACAAGATGGATCGCACCGGCGCCAATTTTTCCCGTTGCCTGAACATGATCCGCGATCGCCTGAAGGCCAAGCCCATTCCTCTGCAATTGCCCATCGGCGCGGAAGACGCCTTCGACGGGGTCGCGGATCTGGTAGCCGACAAGGCGTACCGCTTCTCCAGGGAGACGATGGGCAGCGATGTCATCGAAATCCCCATTCCTGATTCCATGCGCGCCCTGTACGACGCCAAACGCCATGAAATGATCGAAGCCGTGGCCGAAGAAGACGACGCCCTGCTGACCAGGTACCTGGACGGCGCCGCGCTCGCGCCCGAAGAAATCATGGCCGCCGTGCGTTCTTCCACCATTGCCCGGCGCATCGTGCCGGTATTGTGCGGCTCCGCCTTCCGCAACATGGGCGTGCAACCCCTTCTGGACGCGGTGATCAACTACCTGCCTTCGCCGCTCGACATCGCGAAGATGACCGGCCACGTTCCCGGCGACGAAAAAACCGCGGTCGCATGCCTTTGCGACGACAAGGAACCCCTGGCCGGACTGGTCTTCAAACTGTTCTCCGACCCTTTCATAGGCCATTTGTCCTTCTTTCGCATTTACTCCGGCACTATCGAATCCGGCATGTCCGTGCTCAACGCCAACACCGGCCGGCGCGAGCGCATCGGCCGCCTGCTCAAGATGCACGCCAACAAGCGCGAGGACATCAAGTGGGCCGGCGCCGGAGATATCGTGGCCCTGGTCGGCTTGAAGCACGCCTCCACCGGCGACACGCTGTGTGACGAAAAGCACGCCGTGGTGCTTGAATCCCTGGAAATTCCCGAGCCGGTCATCGAAGTCGCCATCGAGCCAAAGACAAAAAGCGACCGTGACGCGCTGTCCGCCGCCCTGTCCAAATTGGCCAAGGAAGATCCCTCCTTCCGCGTCAAGGGCGACGAGGAAACGGGCCAGACCCTGATCGCCGGCATGGGTGAACTGCACCTGGAAATCATCGTCGACCGCCTGTTGCGTGAATTTTCGGTCAACGCCAACGTGGGCAAGCCCCAGGTGGCCTACCGCGAAACCATCACCAAGCCCGCCAAATCCGACACAAAGCACGCCAAGCAATCCGGCGGGCGCGGCCAATACGGCCACTGCGTGATCGAAATCGAACCCAACCCGGACCAGGGCTACGAATTCGTCAATTCCATCACCGGCGGCGTCATCCCCAAGGAATACATCCCGCCCATCAACAAAGGCATCCAGGACGCCATGAAGTCCGGTATTGCCGCCGGCTTTCCGGTAATCGATCTCAAGGTCAACCTGGTTTTCGGCTCCTTCCACGAAGTGGATTCCTCCGAACAGGCCTTCTACGTGGCCGGTTCCATGGCCATCAAGGACGCCATGAAGCAGGCCGGCCCCATCCTGCTCGAACCGATCATGGATGTGGAAGTCGTCACTCCCGACGGCTATCTCGGTGAAGTCATGGGAGATTTGAACGGCCGGCGCGGCCGCGTACAGGCCATGGAAGCCCGGGGCGGCGCCCAGAGCGTGCGTGTCCAGGTGCCGCTGGCCGAAATGTTCGGCTACGCCACGGATCTGCGCTCGCGCTCCCAGGGCCGCGCGACCTTCACCATGCAATTCGATCACTACGAACGCGTCCCCGTCGCCCTGACCGAAGACATCATCAAAAAACGCGGCTGATGCCCAGCCTGGCGCGGCATCGCGGCAGACCAAGGCACGGCCCGCCGTTGCATAAGCTTTGGGGAATTGCTACCTTCGGGCACATGATTGATCGTACGTTTTGCATCCAAACCTTCGGCTGCCAGATGAACGTCAACGATTCCCGCTGGCTGGCGCGGGCGCTGACGCGCCGGGGTTTTACCGAAGCCGGGCCGGAAACGGCGCGCATCCATATTCTCAACACCTGTTCGGTGCGGAACAAGCCCGAGCAGAAAGTTTACAGCGCGCTCGGCCGGGTGCGCCGGGTCACAACGGGACGGACGGACGCGTTCGCGGTTGTGGCCGGTTGCGTAGCCCAGCAGATTGGCGCGGATTTTTTTCGCCGTTTTCCCCAGGTGCGGCTGATCGTAGGCGGCGACGGACTGCGCATGGCGCCGGGCGCCATAGCGCGGCTGTGCGAAGAACGCGACCTCAGGCTGAATCTGACGGATTTTTCCGCCACCTACCCGGAACGCGATCCGGAACTGGAAGGCGCCGCGAACACGGGCACGGCCGCCGTGGGGCCGGTGGCCTACGTCAACATCATGCAGGGCTGCGACAATTTTTGCGCCTATTGCATCGTACCCTGCACGCGGGGCGGGCAGAAGTCACGGACCGTTGCCGCCGTGCTCGACGAATGCCGGGCGCTTTTGGACAGGGGAGCGCGCGAAATCGTACTGCTCGGCCAGAACGTCAACGCTTACGGGCAGGATCGGTACGGCGACGGGACGAGCTTCACCCGCCTGCTTTACCGGACGGCAGAGCTGTCGGAACGGACCGATCTGCGGCGCCTGCGCTTTGTAACCTCACACCCCAAGGATTTTTCCCCGGATAGTACGGCCGCCTTTGCCGCGTTGCCGATTTTGGCCTCCAATCTGCACCTGCCCATACAGTCAGGCTCTGATGCGGTTCTGGCGCGCATGGGACGCGGCTATACCCGAAACACCTATCTGCGCCTGGTGGAAAACCTGTACAAGGCCAGGCCGGATCTGGCCATCACCACGGACATCATCGTAGGCTTTCCCGGTGAAACCGAGCGCGATTTTCAGGATACGCTGGCAGTCATGCGCGCCGTGCCCTATGCTTCAAGCTTTTCCTTCTGCTATTCCGACCGCCCCGGCACGGCAGCCTGCTCCCTGCCGGACAAGGTGCCCCAAGACATAGCCGCGTTGCGCCTGGAACGTCTGCAGGCCTTGCAGCAGGAACTGACCTTGGCTCGATTGACCGGCCTCGTGGGGCAAACAGCCGAAGTCCTGCTCGAAAGCCCGAGTCCGCGCCCGGCCGGAGAAACGGCCAGTTGGCAAGGGCGGGACAATTGGGGCAATGTGGTGCATGTGGCCCCGTGCGATGCGGCTCGGGGACGGGCCGGAGACAGCATTCCGGTGCGCATCACGGAGGCCCGCAAGCATTCTCTGGTCGCGGAGGCTGTATGATAGATATGAAAGTTCTCGGCCTCACCCTGGACGGCATCACCAAGACTCCGATCCTGGTTCTGAAAGCCGCACAGGGAGAAGATGTTCTGCCGCTCTGGATCGGCGGGGTCGAAGCCATGTCTATTTCCCTGGCGCTCACCAACGCCAAAGCCGAGCGCCCCCTGACCCACGATCTGCTGGTCGGACTGCTGCACAGCCTGGGCGTCAGTCTGGCCGGCGTGTCCATCGTCGATGTGCGCGACGGCGTCTTTTACGCCATGCTGGATCTGGTGCGCGGCACGGAAATGCTGCAAATCGACTGCCGGCCCTCGGACGGCATCGCTCTCGCCCTGCGTTTGCAAGCTCCCATCCGGGCCACGGCCTTCGTGCTGACCCAGGCTCCCCGCGAACGCTACCATGCCGCCATGGTCGGGCAAAGCATGCCCCCGGACGAAACCGGCGAAATCGTCCGGCGCACTCTGAAACAGATTGAAGAGATGCTGGCCGCCTCAGACACGCAGTCACCCAGGGAAAAAGTCAAGGTTCAGAGTACAAACACAGTCATTACCGGCAAATTGACCTTCTCCCCTCGCTCCGATCCGGACGCGCCGGACGAAGATCCCCTGGCCAAGATGTTGCGCGATCTCGAACCGGCCTCAAAAAACCGCATGTAATCCTGGACGTGAACCATGTTTGACGCACACATCCACCCCGGCACAAACCTCGTTCCGGCCGAAGCCGCGGCCCTGGCCCGGCAGGCCGGCTACCGGCGCATCGCTCTGCTCTGCCGTTGCGATCAGACCAGTCTGCGCCGGCTCTTTCCACCCCTGTTCCGGGCCTGCGGCGCTCTGGCCCTGTACGGCGAAGGCGAAGTGCTGCCCGGCGTCGAACTCGTGCATCTGCCGCCCCCGCTCCTGGCCGAAACCGTGGCCGAGGCCCGCGCGCTCGGCGCCGCCCTTGTGGCCGTACACGGCGAATTTCCCGGCGGCTGCGTGCCGCTTGGAACCAATCTGGCCGCACTCGAAGCCGGAGCCGATCTGCTCCTGCATCCCGGCAACCTTACGGACGCTGAAGCCGCTCTGGCCGCCGCACGCGGCGTTCACCTTGAGCTTTCCCTCTGCTCCCGCCATGCCCTGTTCAACGGCCGCATCGCCCGTCTGGCCGAACGCCATCAAGCTCCCCTGCTCACCGGCAGCAATGCCGGCCGGCCCGAAGAAATCGTCGCCCTGCCCGACAGGCGGGCCATCCTGCACGGCGCCGGCCTGGACGAAACCGCCATCAACCGCCTGGATGCCGTCGGCCTTGGATTCATCACGAAAAAATTGAAAGAGAAGAGACGATAAGGGCGCAGACGCGACAGGCTCTTGCCGCTTCCAGGGCTTCCATCAAGCAAATCTGGCCGCAGCAGCCGGGCATCACCCGGTCGCGCCCGCCGGGCGCGGCCTCAGGGCTTCGGCGATGATCTCCGGATCTTCTTCCCTGGCTTTTACACCCAGTTCGGCGCTGCCGGCCGAGCAACGCAACGCGCCGCCGTCCAATTCCACAAAACCGGCGGACAAAACCTGCCTGTAGGGCAACTGATCGCGCATGTCGGCATGATCAACGCGGCGCGGGAACAGCACGCACACCGGATGCCCGGCAAAATCTTCAAGAATAAGATATTTCAATGCACAATCTCCACGCCTGTTACGGCATCAGCGGTGCGGCTTCCAAACCCGCAGCCAGGGGCAAGCCGCACATGAGGTTGGCGTTGGCCACGGCTTGGCCGGAAGCTCCCCGGCACAGGTTGTCGATAACGGATACGACGATCAGGCGCCGGGTGCGCGGATCGGCCAGCACGGCCAGATCGCAGAACATGCTGCCGCGCACGTGGCGGGTTTCCGGCAATCGGCCGGAGGGCAACACGCGTACAAAGGGCGCGTCCTGCCAGTGGTTTTCAAACAAAGCCTGGGCCTCGCCCTGGTCGAGCGGGGCTTTCAGGCGGGTATAAATGGTGGCGAGGATGCCCCGGTTCATGGGCACCAGATGGGGCGCAAAATGCAGCGTAACCGGCGTGCCGGCCAAGGCGGACGCCTCTTGTTCGATTTCCGGGGTATGGCGGTGACGGGCAAGATTGTAGGCCCGGAACGTATCCTGCACTTCACAGAACAGAGTGCCCACGCCGGGTGTGCGACCCGCGCCCGATGTTCCGGATTTGGCGTCGATGACAATGCCCTCGGTTTCGATCAGTTCGGCCGTGAGAGGCGCGGCCAAGCCGAGCACGGAAGCGGTGGGGTAACAGCCGGGGTTGGCGACCAGATCCGCGCGGGCGATGGCCTCGCCATAGAGTTCGGGCAGGCCATAGACCGCGCGCGGCAGCAGATCCGGACGGCTGTGTCCTTCGTACCACTGGTCATAGAGGGCCGGATCGCGCAAGCGGAAGTCGGCCGAGAGGTCAATGACCTTCTTGCCCAGATCGAGCATGGCGGCAGCCATTTCCATGGCCGCGCCGTGCGGCGCGGCCAGAAAAACGATGTCGCAGGCCTCCGCCAGAATCCGGGGATCAGGCTCAGTCAGGCGGACAGCCGCACCGGGCAGTTTGTTCAAAAAAGGATAGATGTCGCCAAGGCGCTTGCCGGCCTCCGCCCTGGAGGTGGCGGCGTTTAAACGGATATGCGGGTGGCCGGCCAGAATCCGGACCAGTTCCATGCCGGTATAGCCGGTCACGCCAACCAGCCCGGCGCGGACGGACGTGCTGCTCACAGCTGACTCACTTTGTTTTCAAAACATATTTCAGGCGCAAATCGTACAACACGCCTTCCATCAGCCGCAATTCGTCGGGATCAAGGCATTCGCGGGTTTTGCTTTGCAGCATGCACAGAATGTCGATGGTATGCCGGGCCATGACCAAATCCTGCCCGGTTTTTCCCGTTTCCGGATTTTCCACTTCACCCAGTTGCACCAAAGCGGAAGAAGCCAGGGACAAAATGAAGGTGCTGAAACTCACTCTGGGCATGCGCCCGGATTCGCTCTTCGCGTCCGCCGCGTCGTCGCGCCCGGCGCCGTTTGCTTCCGCCATAGTTGTACTCCTTCACATATCGATAGAGCGCCCCGGCTCAACGGCAAGAGCCTTGGAGTATGCCGCCAGCGCGACTTCAAGATGATCGCGCGAAGCGACAAAGCCCCCGGCCCCGGAGAGAGAGGCAGCCAGCGCGTGCAGCCCGGCCGCGAGATCGCCCCAGTCCACCCAGCCCATGTGGCCGATGCGCACGATGCGGCCCCGCAGATGATCCTGGCCGCCTTCCATGATCACGCCCCATTCTTCCTGCATCAGGCGCAAAAGTTCCACGCCGTTGACGCCAGCCGGCAAAACCACGCTGGTCACGCCCCAAGCGAACTGCGCGGCCGCGAACAGGCTGAGGCCCATGGCCCTGACCCCGGTCCGGGCCATCATGGTCAGCGCCCACTGCTTGCGGAAAATTTCGGCAAAGCCGCCGCCCTCCTCGATCATGCGCAGGCTTTCCCGCAAGCCGTAGATCAGGGCGATGGCCGGGGTAAAATGCGTTTCGCCCTTGTCGCGCAACACGGCCAGTTCAGCATGCAGATCAAAATACAGACAGCCCGCGCCCGATACGGCCGCTTGCGCCCAAGCCCGTTCAGACAGGGCGATCATGGCCAGACCCGGCGGCACCATCAGACCCTTCTGCGAGCCGCAGACCAGACAGTCGATATCCCAGTCGTCCATGCGCACCGGCGAAACGCCCACTGCGGACACGCCGTCCGCTACCAGAAAAATGCCTTGGGCGCGCGTCAGGCGGCCCAGCAGATCGATCGGGTGCTGCACGCCGGTGGAAGTTTCTGAAATCTGCACGAGCAAACCCCTGGCTTCCGGATGCGCGCGCAAGGCTTCTTCCACCTGGGCCACGGTTACCGCTGCGCCCCAAGCCACCTTGATGCCCACGACCTTGAGGCCGCGCTCGGCCGCAATGTTCGTCCAACGCTGGGCGAATTTGCCCGCTTCCACCACCAGCACGGTTTCGCCCGGAGCAAACAGATTGTGCACAGCCGCCGTCATCGCTCCCGTACCGGAAGAAGACAGCAACAGCACCGGCTGGACCGTGCCGAACACGGTCTGGAGTTGCGGCTGGATTTCCGCCAATATGGCCTTGAACGCGGCTTTACGGTGATGGACCATATCCGCGGCCATGGCCAGGCGGATGCGGTCCGGCAGCATTGTCGGCCCAGGCGTCAGCAGACGAATTTTGTTGCGCATGGCGTCATCCTCGTGAACCTGTCCATGTGGATCACTATCCGAAGAAAACAAAAATCCAGAGGCCCACGTTCGCCGCGATAGCCAGAAAAATCGCCGCCGAGGCCATGTCTTTGCCGGCCTTGATCCGATCGTTCGGCTCCTGCCCGATCAGATTGAAGGCGTTTTCGATGGCGCTGTTGAGCAATTCGATGGACATGACGAAAAGCCAGCCCCCGAGCGTCAGCAGCATAAGGTGCAGGCTCTTTTCTGTCAGCACCAGCAGCAGGAACAGAATTCCCAGCACCACGCCCTCGTGGCGGAAGGCCTGCTCTTCGTGCCAGGCGCGGCGGAGGCCTTGCAGGGAATAACGGGTCGCCCCGATCACATGCTCGATGCCACTCATTTTGTCGTCCATAATCTCCCTCCCGGCGCGATGTCTCGCGCGAATATGTCCAAAGCCTGCTTGACGGCCACGTCCATGTCGCAATACGCATATGTGCCCAGGCGACCGCAGAATATCACCTTGCGCAGACTATCCGCCCTTTGCCGGTAACGGGCGTACAGAGCCTGATTGGCCGCGCTGTTCACCGGATAGTACGGTTCGCGCCCGGCTGCGTGATCCAGAGGATACTCCCGGCAAATCACGCTCTTGGCGCAAGCGAAGGCCTCCGTCCGCTCCGGATGATAATGCTTGAACTCGTGAATGCGCGTATACGGCACATCCGCATCGGCATAGTTCATGACGCTGACGCCCTGGTAGTCGCGCACATTCACGGTTTCGAACTCAAAGCGCAGGCTGCGCCACTCCAGTTCGCCGTAACACCAATCAAAATACCGATCGATCATGCCGGTATAGATGACGGTCAAATCCGGCCGGGCTGCGGCCAGGTGCCGCAATTCGCCGTCAAAATCCACCCCTGTGCGCACGGTTATGCGCTCATGCGCGAGCAGCCGGGCAACCAGCCGGCCGTAACCGTCCACGGGAACACCCTGGTACGGATCGCTGAAATAGCATGTATTGTAATCCGCGCGCACCGGCAGGCGGTTGATGATTGCCGCCGGCAATTCTCTCGGGTCCCGGTTCCACTGCTTTCGAGTATAGCCTTTGATCAGCGCTTCGTACAGCGGCCTGCCGATCAGCGAAACGGCCTTCTCTTCCAGGTTGCGCGGCTCACTCACGCCCGCCGACGCCGCTTCCTTGCGGATGAACGCCTCCACCTCATACGGCTTCAGGCTTTTTCCATAAAAAGCGTTGATGGTGTCAAGCGAGATGGGCATGCTGAACACCCGGCCCGCGTGTTCGGTCATGACCCGATGGCGGTAGCCGGTAAACTCCCCGAACCTGCGTATGTAGTCCCACACGTCCGCGTGCCGGGTATGAAAAATGTGCGAACCGTACCAATGGCACTCGATGCCTGTCTCCGGTTCCGCGGACGACCAGGAATTGCCGCCGGTATGATCCCGCTTTTCCAGAACCAGCACCGGCTCCCCCAGGCCGGAGGCGATGCGTTCCGCCAGCACGGCCCCGGAAAAGCCGCTGCCTATGACCAGATAGCGCAAATCTTCAAACATGGCGTTGCTTTACAGTGTTTCAAGGTTGAGGCGCTTTGCGGGATCAAAACCGGAGCACTGTGTGCCCTCGCCCTAATGGGCGGCTCCCCAGTTATGGCCGATTCCCGCCTCGGCCAGCAAGGCCACATCCAGCGTCACGCCGCCGGGACGCACGGCGGCCATGAGATCGGCCACACGTTCGGCCGCCTTCCGGGCCTCGCCTTCGGGTGCTTCGATCAGCAGTTCGTCGTGTACCTGCAGGATAAGACGCGCCTGAAGGGAGCGCAGGAGCGGATCGCCATGCACGGCCAGCATGGCCAGCTTGATGATGTCGGCGGCGGACCCCTGGACCAGGGTGTTGATGGCCTGCCGCCGGGCCTGGCTGCGGATCTGGCTGTTGTCCGAATGCATATCGGGCAAGAGGCGGCGGCGGCCGGCCAGAGTGGTGACGAAACCCTGAGCGCGCGCCGACTGCTCCACGCTGTCGTAAAAATCTTTGAGCCGTGAAAGCCGGGAGAAATACCGGGCGATGAAATCCCTGGCCTCGCTCAGGCCGATGCCGAGCGACTTGGCCAAGGACTGCGGCCCCATGCCGTAAATCAGGCCGAAGTTGATGGTCTTGGCGTCGCGCCGTTCGTCCGGCGTGATGGAGGCTTCAGCCTTGTTGAACAACAGGCCGGCCGTGCGGGTGTGGATGTCCGCTCCTTCGTGAAAAGCCGCAAGCAAGGCCGGTTCTTGCGAAAGATGCGCCAGCACCCGCAGTTCGATCTGGGAGTAATCGGCACTGATAAGGCAAAAGCCCGGTGCGGCCGTGAAACAGGCGCGCATGCGGCGGCCCAGAGCGCCCCGGATGGGAATATTCTGCAGATTGGGATTGCTGGATGAAAGTCTGCCGGTCGCGGTGGATGTCTGGTTGAAAGTAGTACGGATGCGACCGTCCGCGTCCGCAAGCCGGGGCAGTGGCTCCAGGTAGGTGGAGCGCATTTTTTCCAGCTTGCGGTAATCGAGCAGCGCGTCGATGATGGGATGCCTGCCCTGCAGCTTTTCCAGAACTTCCTGGTCCGTGCGCGCCCGGCCGCCGCGCGTCTTGCCCGCGCGCGGCAGATGCAGACGATCAAAAAGCAGCACGGCGAGTTGCTGGGACGAACGGATATTGAACGCGCCGAGATCGCGCAGGTCATCGCCGGCCGCCTCGTGTACGGCCCGCGTCAAGCGGGCGAGTTCGGCCTGCACTTCACGCAAAAATTCGGCCAGGGCGGCCTGATCCAATTGGACCCCGGCCAGTTCCATGTCCGTCAGCACGGGAATAAGAGGCATTTCAACCCCGACCAGCAGGCTTTCCAAGGCCGCGCCATGCAGGCGGCGATCCAGTTCTTCAGCCAGCGACAGAGCCAAGACGGCCTGCGTTTCGGGCGCGGGGGGCGAAGCGCCCGGAAGATCGAACGCGCCGAGCCAGCGGAACATGAGGCGCGGCCAGGACGTATCGCCTTCTTCGGGATTGACGAGATAGGCCGCCACGCCGAGATCATGCCAACACGCCGCGGGCAATTGCCGCCATATCGGCTCGCGCCGCCACAGGCTCTTGAGATCCGGCGCCAGCACGCGGCGCGCGGCGCGCAGCCAGGGGATAAGCTCCTGCGCCGGGCCAAGGTAGCGCAAAGCCCGCCCGGCCAGACCGATCAGCCAGGCCTTGCCGTGCTCCCCGACATCGGCGGACAGAAGCGCCACATCCCGGCCGGAGCAATCCGGCAGATCCGCAACCGCGAAAACTTCCAAAACGGCAGCCGCCTCGTCTTCTGCCGCGATCGGCATTTCAGTTGCCGGCAAAACGGCATCCAGCAGGGACAATTGGCGCGGGGAGCCGGTGGAAGCCCCGGCAACCGGAAGAGAGACCGGATCGTCGCGCACGGCCGCAAGCACGCCGGATCGCAACAGGGAAGCCAGTTCGCGCGCGATGGAAGGCAGTTCGAATTCCCGCAGCACGGCCTCGGCTTCGGCCATGCTGACCGGCTTACGGCGCATGGATTCCAAATCCAGGGCGGGGCAGCAGGCGGTGCGCAGCCGGGTCAGTTCGCGGTACAGAAACATGTCGTCCAAGCGGCCCTCAAACTTTTTTTGCAGGGCCGGGGGCAGCGTGGCAAAGCCGTCGCGGATGGCTTCAAGCCGGGGATAATCCCGCAAAATTTTTTCCGCCGTTTTGGGTCCGATGCCGGGAATGCCGGGGATGTTGTCACTCGAATCGCCCACCAAGGCCTGTAAATCCGGCCACTGCCCCGGCGCCAGGCCGGTCTCGGCCGTAAAGCCGTCCAGGGTGAGGATTGTTTCGTTCTTGCCCGCCGGGTCCCACATCAGCACGTTGTCGTTCAGACATTGACGCAAGTCTTTGTCCGCGCCGATAATGACCACGGGACGGGAAACACTGTAACGGGCGGCCAGCGAGGCGATGCAGTCGTCGGCCTCGCAATTTTCCGAAACTTCCAGGCGCAGGCCGAGCGCCCGCACCAGGCGGCGAACCGGTTCCATTTGCGCCGCCAAGGCTTCGGGCGTGGCTTCCCGGTTGGCCTTGTACGCGGCAAACATCTCGTGCCGGAAGTTCTTGCCCCGGCCGTCCAGAACAAAGACAAAATGGCTCGGCCGCTCCTCGCGCAAGATGCGCAGCAGCATGCGGGCCACGATGTGCAGCGCGCCTGTGGCCATGCCGTCCGAGCGGGCCATGGTCTGATTGGCATAAAAGCCGCGAAAGACAAAAGCCGAGCCGTCCATCAGCCACAAAGGCTCGTCCGTAAAACGCTCTTTGATGCTCATGCTCGCCCTGGCGGAGAAACCTGCATGGCCGGCCCAAGCCCGCATCGTCTTCCGGCGCTCCGGGTCTGCCGGCAAACTGAGCCGCTGCCTGTCACACAGTCTCTTCCTTCATTTTCTTTTCCGCATATTCCAGCAGTTTGCGGGCTTCCTGAAAGTTCGGGTCCAGTTTGAGCGCGCCTCCGGCGGCCAGCGCGGCTTTACGCCACTTGCCCCAGTCAACGTACACGCGGCCCAGATTGAAAAAGAGATTCGGATCTTTGCCGAGATATTCCGATGCCTTGAGATAATAGCGTTCGGCTGTCTCAAAGCGCTTCATGCGCCGCAGAACCATGCCGATCTGGTTGTACAGATGGGCCAGGGCCGGATTCTGGGCCAGAGCGTCTTCCAGATAGGTGATGGCTTCATCAAACAAGCCGTGCTTGATGCACAGTTCGCCGATTTCACCTATGTAGTCCGCATCTTCCCGGTATTCGCGCGCGGCCCGGGCAAAGGCCTCGCGCGCCCTGTCCGTTTCGCCGGCGGCGGCGTGTTTTTCCGCCTCTTCCAGCAGCTTGCGCTTGCGGGCCTCTTGCTGGCGCTTGGCTTCCTGGGCTGCGTCAAGGAGCGTGGTGTCAAATGTTTCCAGCAAACTGCGCAGAGTTTCCAGAAGCATTCGCTCCTCGCCCGGCGTATAGGACACTGTCATGGGGAAGATCTGCTTGATCTCGGGATCCGTGGCCACGACATAGACCGCCTCGTCCAGCATGCGTTCGAATTCTTCCCGTTCCGACTTCATCAGCGGGGTCTTCAAAATCGTAACCACGGTATTGTATACAGCGGATACGGCGGGCTGCGTCTTGCCCTGGCGGAGCATAGTGCGCACCTGCCCCAACTGTTGCCGGGCTTTAGCCAAATCTGCGGACATAATCCCCCCTCCTGTAGATCACCAAGCGGCATGCAAGCATGCCACGCCACGTTGCCATCCGTTTGCTCGCAACATGGCCTCAGGCCACCGCCGCGCAGGCCAGATCGTGAAAACGGGCAAAGAAAAAATCCCGGCGATCAAGCCGTCCCGGCGCGGCTTCGGGATGATGCTGCACGGCAATGACCGGCAAATCCTCGTGCGCAAAGCCTTCATGTGTCGCGTCATTGAGGTTGACGTGCGTCACCCGGATGCCGGGAATCCCGGCAATATCCACACAAAACCCGTGATCCTGCGGTGAAATTTCCACCCGGCCGCTGTCCAGATCCTTGACCGGATGATTGCAGCCGTGATGGCCGAACTTGAGCTTGCGCGTCGCGCCGCCGAACACCCTGCCCAGCAACTGGTGCCCCAGGCAGATGGCGGCGGTCGGCAGTTCGTACGCCAATTCGCGCAAGGCGGCCATTTCCTCGACCAAAGCCGCCGGATCGCCCGGCCCGTTGGACAGAAACAACGCTTTGGCCCCGGTGGCGCGCACGGCCTCGGCCGACCAGCGCGCCGGCAGCATCAGAGGCTCAAAGCCATGATCTTCAAGCAGACGCACGATGTTCCACTTGATGCCGTAATCCATCACCGCCAGGGGCAGACCTTTGCCGTTCCAGTCATACGCGCCGTCAGGCCGCAAAGCCACGGCGCGAGGCGTCTGCCCGTCGCGGACCCAGGGTTGCGCCGGTGTGACCAGATCGACCAAATTCTGTCCCTCCATGGGCGGCAGGCATCGGGCCATGGATACAAGCTCCTGAGGTGATGCCTCGCCGGTAGTCACCATGCCCCGCATGGCACCATGCAAACGCAGGTGCCTGGCCAGGGCGCGCGTATCCAGTCCCTCGATGCCCGGCACGTTGTACGCCGCAAGAAAATCCGGCAGAGAGCGTTGCGATCGCCAGTTGGACGGCACGCGGCAGCATTCCTTGACCAGCAGGGCCGACACATGCGCCCGCGCTGATTCCATGTCGGCGGCGTTGATGCCCGTGTTGCCGACGAGCGGCCAAGTCATGCACACCATCTGCCCGGTATGGGAAGGGTTGGTGAGCATTTCCTGGTATCCGGTCATGCCGGTATGAAAAATCACTTCCCCTCCCTGTTCGCAGGGGCCGGTGAACGAGCGTCCCTCCAGAATGAAGCCGTCTTCCAGAGCCAGGTATGCTTTCATGATCCATCCGCGCGGGTTTCCGACAGGAGCCGGATCACCCGTTGCAAATCTTCCGGCGTATCCACGCCCGGACTGTGCCGTTCCACCCGCACTACCCGGATGGGAATGCCGTTTTCCACCAGGCGCAGTTGTTCCAGTTTTTCCAGGCTCTCCAGGCGGGATGGAGGCAGTGCCACAAACCGGGCCAAGGTGCGCATGCGCAAAGCGTACAGGCCGATATGCCCGAGATAGATCTGGCTGTCGGCTCCTTCATCGCGGACATGCGGAATGAGCGCGCGGGAAAAATACAGGGCATCGCCGTTCGCCGCCGTCACCAGTTTGACCTGGTTGGGTGAGCGCGCGCGCTGTGCATCCACTTTCATGGCCAAGGTGCTGACCTGCACGCGCTCATCCGCAAACGGCGCAATGAGCGCGTCAAGAGCGCCAGGGTCCAGCAGGGGTTCGTCGCCCTGAATGTTGACCACCACCGCATCGTCGGCAATGCCGAGGAGGCGGGCCGCCTCGTAAACCCGATCCGTGCCGCTGGGATGATCGGGCCGAGTCCGCACGCAGGGCACATGCAAGCCTTCCGCTGCCTGAGAAATGCGCACATCGTCCGTGGCCAGCGTGACCGACTGCAACGCCGCGCAACGCCGGGCACGTTCGTAAACGTGCCAGATCATGGGCTTGCCGGCGATGTCCGCCAGAGGCTTGCCCGGAAAACGGACCGAGGCATAACGGGCCGGAATGATGCCGTGGCAGGGGATCATGCAGCGTCCTTGGAGCATAACCACGATTGGGAGAACATAGCATCAATTGTCCCGATGCGAAAGATCCCAATTTTCGTTGCGATCATCCGGGCGCAGCCCGCCGTGCCGGCTATGGGCAGCATGGCGCGGGACAAAACGCGCCAGATACTCCTGATTCCCTTTCGGTCCTTTGACGGCTGCCGCCACCACGCCCAGACACTCCAATTCCAGGCTTTCCGAACAGGCGGCGACCACCGTATCCACGGCGAGCTGCCGCAAGGCCGGATCACGCACCACGCCTCTTCCGATCTGATGCGCGCCAAGTTCAAACTGGGGTTTGATCAGGGCCACGACTTCGCCATCGGGGTCCAGCCAGTGCAGGCAAAACGGCAACACACGGGTGAGAGAAATAAACGACACGTCGGCCACGATCAAACTGACCGGCTCAGGAATCAGGTCAGGCGGAGCCAGACGCACACTGATGCCTTCCAGGCTGATCACCCGGCTGTCGGCACGCAGATGCTCGTGCAGTTGCGCCCGCCCGACATCGACGGCATAGACGCGCGCGGCTCCATGCTGCAGCAGGCAGTCGGTGAAACCGCCGGTGGAAGCGCCGACATCCAGGCAGATCCTGTCCCGCACCTCCAGCTTGAAATGCTCAATGGCGGTCAGCAGTTTGTATCCGCCCCGGCTGACAAAGCGCTGCACGCCGATCAGCGCGAAACGCGCGTCTCCGGCCAGAGTCTGGCCGGGCTTGCTCACCGGGAACAGCCGGCCGTCGGCATCCACGGTTGCGATCTTGCCGGCCATGATCAGCCGGGCCGCCTGGTCCGCCGAAGCCGCCAAGCCTTGTGCGGCGACAAGTGCATCTGCTCTGAATTTTCTGGTCATGGCCGCCCAAGCCTTTTGCCTGGAATAAAACGATGCCGCCGCTGCGCAAAGCTCAAAAAACAGGCCGGGCAAGCCGGCCTGTCAGCGCATTTCACCTGCGTCGCACCACAAACGACGCTCAGAGCATTGTAATTTTGAAACGCTGTGTCCGGCGTTGACGGCGAAAGTGAAATGGCTCTAGCGCTTGGAGTACTGGTAACGGGCGCGGGCAGCGCGCAGGCCGTACTTCTTGCGTTCTTTTCTCCGGGCGTCGCGGGTCAGGAAACCGGCCCGCTTCAGCACCGGCCGCAAGTCGGGATCAACTTCAAGCAGGGCGCGGGAAATACCGTGACGCACGGCTTCAGCCTGGCCGGTCACCCCGCCGCCCGCGACATTGACGCGGATGGTGAATTTGTCCAGCGTCTTGGTCAGCACCAGAGGCTGGCGGATGATCATCTGCAGGGTCTTGCGCGGAAAATACTCTTCCATGGCCCGGCCGTTGATTTCGATGCTGCCGTCGCCCGCGTACAGACGGGTCCGGGCGGTGGCGGTCTTGCGGCGGCCGGTGCCGTAATTGAACGGAGTGGTCATGACGGGGTCCTGCCTTGTTCAGTAGGGGAGGGTCAGCGGCTTGGGAGACTGGGCCGTATGCGGATGCGCCGGGCCGGCGTACACCTTGAGCTTCTTCAACATGGCGCGGCCCAGAGGATTCTTGGGCAGCATGCCGCGCACGGCCCGCATGACAGCTTCAGTGGGCTTGTCCTGCATGAGCTTGCCCAATGTGGTTTCGCGCAGACCGCCCACATAGCCGGAGTGGCTGTAGTATCGTTTCTTTTCCAGCTTGGCGCCGGTGACTTTGATTTTTTCACAATTGACCACAACGATGAAATCGCCGTTGTCCATGTGCGGCGCATACATTGCCTTGTGCTTGCCGCGCAGGCGGTGGGCAATCTGCGCGGCCAGACGCCCGAGCACCTGGTTCTCGGCGTCCACCACATACCAGTCGCGGCTGATATGTTCTGGAGTGGGGCTGAACGTCTTCATACGCAACGGATCTCCTGTGCAAGAAAAATACACTCGTGGAACGAGGGTTGTAGGCACATCTTGCCCGGCTGTCAAGCAAAAAGTCCGGCCTGGTTTGAACAATGCGGGCAGCGGCTGCTTGAGTTTTACCGGTACTCGTTTTAGCATGGCGTGCATCACAATTCAAGGAGTCCGCATGCCTTCCGTCCGCAAGAGTCTGCTGCAACTGACTTTTTCCGGAGCGTTCATGCGCCGCTGGAATGACAAGCTGTGCCCGGTCAGCCTGTATGAAATCGACAAGCAGGCGCACAAGATGATCGTGGCCTGGTTGTTGACTGAGTTGAACAGCCGCGGTCTGCCCTCTCAGGAACGGCTGCGCCTGGGATACGATGTGGTGGAGCGCGGACTCTTCGACTATTTTTACCGCCTGGTCATCACGGACATCAAGCCGCCGATTTTTTACCGTATCCGTGAACATGAGGCCAACTACCGCGAACTGACGCACTGGGTGCTGCACGAACTCCAGCCCATGCTGGAACCGCTCGGAGAAGCCTTCTGGAGCCGCTTTGCCGCCTACCATCAGGCCCGGACCCACACAGAACCGGCCGACCGCATTCTGGCGGCCGCCCATTTCTTCGCTTCAGGCTGGGAGTTCAACGTCATCCGGCCGCACAACACGTTTGACGAAGAAATGGACGACATCGCCAAGTCCTTCACCGAGCGCCTGAACGACTTGAGTGATCTGACCGGAGTACGCGAACTCATGGCCGGGTCCGGCAGCACATTGGGACGTTTCGCCAATTTGTGCGGCCAACTGCGCTTCCAGATCCGCTGGTCCTCCACACCCCGTCTGCCGGAAACCAGCGTGCTCGGCCATCTCTTTCTGGTGGCCGCGTTCGCCTACTATTTCAGCCTGAGCATCGGCGCCTGCACGGCCCGCGTTCTGAACAACTTTTTCGCCGCCTTGTTCCACGATCTGCCCGAACTGCTGACCCGTGACATCATCACGCCGGTCAAACGCTCCGTGCCCGAACTGGCCCGGATCATCCGCGACTGCGAGAATCAGGAACTGGAGCGTCTTGTATTCGCTCCTCTGCGCCAAGGCGGCTACCCTGAACTGGTCGCGCGCCTGTCCTACTATCTCGGCCTGGCAACCGGCTCGGAATTTCACGAAACCCTGCGCGACGCCTTCGGCATCCGCAAGCTGGACTCCTTTGAGGAACTTCAGGCCCACGGCAATGACGACGCACTCGATCCCAAGGACGGCTCCATGCTCAAAGTCTGCGATACCCTGGCCGCATTCATGGAGGCGCATGCTGCGACGCAAAGGGGCATCGGCTCGACCCATCTGCTCGAAGCCATGGCCCGCATCCGCAACGAACTCCGTCACAAGTCCATCGGCCCGGTGTCCGTGGGCGCGCTGCTGGCGGATTTTGACTGAGGCTGCCCGTGATCGTCGGAATCGGCATAGATCTCACGGATCTCGACCGTATCGCCCGCAGCCTGGAGCGCTTCGGCGCCCGCTTTGCAACGCGGGTGCTGACCCCGGCGGAACTGGCGCTCATGCCCGGCCAAGCCCGGAGCCGCGCAGCTTACGTCGCGGCCCGTTTCGCAGCCAAGGAGGCCGCGCTCAAGGCGCTCGGCACGGGCATGGCCCAGGGCATCGGCCTGCACGACGCCGAAGTGGGCCGCCTGCCCTCGGGGCAGCCCACACTCACCTTGCTGAACAAGGCGGCTGAACGAGCCGGAGCCATGGGCGCGCGCCGCGTTCTCATCAGCCTCACCCACAGCCGTACAACCGCCGGGGCCGTGGTCATTCTGGAATCCTGACGCTGCGGGAACGCCTCCGGCGGCACATGCTCCACGGAACACAGGCCGCGCCCCTTCCATGTTCTCAAATCCGCAAGAAACGCGGCCGCCGGGTTGCGGCCGCATGTCCCTTGACACCTCGCGTGTTTTGTTGAGAAATGGCAGGCAACGATCCGAGGTAACCGGAATGCGCGTCATCATTCTGCTCATAACCAGCCTGGCTCTCGCCTGGGCCGCGCCGGCGCAGGCCTTTTTCGGACTGGCCGGCAACGCAAAAACCGTGACCGCGCGCGACGGGCAGATCACTCTGGACGCCTCCTCCCTGGATAAAGGTCAGGCCAGACATTACCGCTATCAAGAAGGCAATACGGAAGTGCGCTTTTTCCTGGTCCGGGACAATCAGGGCACAGTGCGCGTGGCTCTGGACGCCTGTGAAGTTTGCTGGCATGCGGACAAGGGGTACACATTGCGCGATGGGGTCATGGTCTGCGTCAACTGCGGTCAACGCTTCCCCTTGTCCCGGATCGGGATGACGCGCGGGGGCTGCAATCCTCATCCCGTCGCCTTCGACAACAACAATGACACGCTGCACATCTCCAGCCGGGAACTTCTGGATGGGGCGCATTATTTCTCCAAAAACAAGCCGGGAACCAAGTAAATGACGCTGTTCACCCTTGCTGTGCTCCATGCCCGAAGCAAGTGGCTGCGCACCACCCTGCTGGCCACGATCTTCGCGCTCGGCGTGGCCTCCATGACCGGCCTGCACCATGTTTCAGCCCAAATCAGCGACGGCTTTGAAAAAAAACTTACCGGTTTTGGGGCCAATATTCTGGTGACGCCGAAACAGGAGAGCCTGACCATCAGTTACGGCGGCTATACGCTCGGCGATGTCGCCCTGGCCGAGCGGCCGATCACGCTCGCCGCCTCGCTCGCGGCCATTGACGCCATACCCCTGCGCGCCAACGTGGCCATCGTGGCCCCCAAACTGATCGCCGTGGAAGAATTGGACGGCCGGTCCGTGGCCGTCGTAGGCGTGGACTGGCGGCAGGAACTCGCCCTCAAAGGCTACTGGGAGGTTGCAGGCGAACTGCCCGACCCGGCTGGCGTCGATACGCTTTTGGCCGGCGCGGCGCTCGCGGACAGGCTGGATGTGCATCCCGGACAGAATGTTCGATTCGGCGGCCGCGATCTGCGGCTGGGCGGCGTACTGCGGTCCACGGGCAGCGACGACGACAACGTGCTGTTCGCGCCGCTGGCCTTGATCCAGAATCTGACCGGCAAATCGGATCAGGTCTCCTTTCTTGAAGTGGCGGCTCTGTGTTCCGGCTGCCCCATTGACGACATCGTTGACCAGTTGCAAAGCGCCCTGCCCGCCACCACGGTGCGCGCCCTGCGCCAGGTGGCTGAAAGCCGCATGTATGCCGTGCATTTCGCCCAGAATCTCGCCTTTTCCGTCAGCCTTGTCATCCTGATCACGGCCTGCGCCATGCTGGTCATGTCCATGTTGTCCGCCGTGGCCGAACGCCGCAAGGAGATCGGCATCATGCGGGCCGTGGGTTTTTCCCGCGGCAGCGTATTTGCCGTGTTCCTGGCGGAAGCGCTGGGCATCGGCCTGGCCGCCGGCATGGCCGGCTATGCGGCCGGGCATACGCTGGCCGTCTCTGTGCTGCAGCACCTGCATCTTGCCGACACGACCCGCCTGGCATTTGACTGGGGAAGCTTTCTGGCCGTCATGATCGCCGCCGGAGCGGCCGGCGGACTGGCCGCCGCCCTGCCCGCCTGGAAAGCCAGCCTGGTGGAGCCGGCGGAAGCCCTGGTGGCTCTGTAACAACCCATGCTGCAAGCTCTGACCGTCACCAAGCGTTACCCCGGCGCTGACAAAGCTGCTGTGGACAATCTCAGTCTCACGATACAGCCCGGAGAATTCCTGGGCATTCTCGGCCGTTCCGGTTCGGGCAAATCAACCTTGCTGCACATCCTGTCTTCGCTGATCCTGCCCGATTCCGGTCAGGTGCTGCTTCGGGGCATCGACATCTGCGCCGCGTCCGAGCATACGCGCAACCACCTGCGCCGTACGGAATTCGCCGTGGTCTTCCAGCAGCACCACCTCATGCCCTATCTTTCGGCTCTCGAAAACGTCCTGCTCCCATTTATGGGCGGCCTCACGCCCGTGACCGCCGCGGAACGCGCCATAGCCTGCGACATGCTCGCCCGGGTGGGGCTTGCGGACAAGGCCGCCGCGCAGCCCGGCAAACTTTCCGGCGGCGAACAGCAACGGGTCGCCATAGCCCGCGCCCTGACCAGGGGCGCCCGCATCCTCTTCGCCGATGAACCCACGGGCAGCCTCGATTCAGCCACCGGCGCATCGATCATGAGCCTCTTGGCCGATCTGAACCGGGACGGCATGACTGTCGTCATGGTCACGCACAACCCCGAATACGCCGGGCAAGCCCACCGGATCATCACCATGGCCGACGGGCGCATCGCCGCCTGACCCTGGTGCGCCTCACGACTGCTTTTCCGTCAGGTAGGTCCAGAAACGCCGCGGCATGCAACGAGCCTGCAAGCGGGGATTCGTCCGTTCCCTGATCGCGGTGGAGGTGAAATACGCCTTCCACAATGCCTGGAACAGGAGTTCGTTATCCGCCAGAACAAGCGGATCGATCCGGCCGCGCCTGTCGCCTTGCACTCTGTTTGCCTGCAACGCGGCATCATCCACGCCGGCAGCACCCGGCACGACGTCACGGAATGCGCCCCGGTCAAAGGCTATGCCGTAGCGCCTGGCGGTGTCGTACAGAATCCAGTCCTGATCCGCCAGACGGTCCGCGAAATGGCCGGACACGAGCGGCAGGACATTGTAGCGGGGCGCAATGAACGCACAGTACATGCCCGCAGCGCTTTGCCGAAAACGGACAAAGCCCATAAGCCGGTGGCGCTCGCAACTGACCTGTTCAGCCAGGCGGCTGACCGCGAGCACATGGCGATCGCTGAAGTTTTTTTCGATGAGCCGCCGGGCGTCGAACACCGCGCGCATATAGCGCAACAGCAGCAGATCGCTCCCCGCTTCCTCCGACAACCAGACATACAGCAGACAACGCAAGCCGTCCGGCGACAGTTTCTTTTTCAAACCGGCGAAAACCCGTGCAGCCTTGCCGGGTTCGGTGCATACCGCATGGCTGTCCGTGACCATGAGCGGCAGGGCGTCTTCCCTGCCCAGCAGGGCATCGGGAAAAACTCTGCGCGTATAGGCGTCAAAAATGGCGCTGAGCAGGCCGTCAAACGTCTTGTCGTATACAAAGGCGCGCACGCGATCCTCACAGTCGGCAAGTTTTCCGGGCAGGGCGATGAGCGGCAATGCCGCCAGGCAGCAACAACTGTTGCGGGCCGGCAGACTGTTTGCGCTCAGTGAGCGCACAACGCACGCCGGCCGATCCGATTTCCTGAATGGTGCGGGCGGGCAGGCCGGGAAAAGTCAGAAAATAGCGCGCCCGTTTCATGACCACGCCTATTTTGCCCAAATGCTCGGACAGCAGCCTGCGATGGCGTCTGGCCGCCACGATGCGTTCGGCCGAACGCAGGCCGATGCCGGGTACGCGCACAAGCTGCGTATAGTCCGCCGCATTGACGTCGAGAGGAAAAAACTCCGGATGGCGCAGCGCCCAAGCCAGCTTGGGGTCGATGTCGAGATCGAGATCGGGCTGGGCGCCGTCCAGAATTTCATCGGCCTCGAACTGGTACAGGCGCATGAGCCAATCCGCCTGGTACAAACGGTTTTCCCGCAAGAGCGGCGCCTGGCGCAGAGCGGGCAGGCGCGCATCGTAGCTGTTGACCGGCACATAAGCGGAAAAATACACTCGCTTCAGGCCAGGACCGCGATACAGCAGGGCGGACAGGCGCAGAATATCACGGTCCCGCTCGTTGCTGGCGCCGATGATCACCTGGGTGCTCTGCCCGGCCGGGGCAAAGCGGGGCGCATGCCGGAATTTTTTCCGCTCCTCGCGGTTTTCCTCCAGACCCTGCCGGATGAACAACATGGGCTTGTACACGCTGGCATGATTTTTCTCCGGCGCCAGACGCCGCAGACCGGTTTCGGACGGGATCTCGATGTTCACGCTCAACCTGTCCGCCAGCAGGCCGGCCTGATGGATCAACTCGCGGCCGGCTCCCGGAATAGCCTTCAGATGGATGTAGCCGTTGAACTTGTGCCGCACGCGCAGACTGCGCAACACGGCCAGCATGAGTTCCATGGTGTAATCCGGGCTGCGGATGACAGCCGAACTCAAAAACAAGCCCTCGATGTAATTGCGGCGGTAAAAGCCAAGCGTCAGGTCCGTGAGTTCACGCGCCGTGAAGGCGGCGCGCGGCACGTCGTTGCTGCGGCGATTGACGCAGTAAGCGCAGTCGTACAGGCAGTCGTTGCCCAGCAATACTTTCAGCAGCGATATGCAGCGCCCGTCATCGGCAAAAGAGTGGCAGACGCCGAGATTCAAGGCGTTGCCCATGCCGCCCGGCGCCTTGCCCCGGCTGACGCCGCTGGAGGCGCAGGACACATCATACTTGGCGGACTCCGCCAAAATGGTCAGTTTGTTGAGCAGCGTCTCGTTCATGGCCGTATCCGGGTTGTATGCATGCTTGATTGATAAAATCTATCACAAATTGATATAAATGACAAGACTTTTCTCGCGCCGCACGAGGCGCTCCCGGCGCGGCGGCAACTTGACAGGCCAAACAAAGCTGCGTACAAACCAGTAACACGATTTTTATTTTCGTAGCACTATCTCAAGGGAATCTCCATGCGCAAAATTCTTTTCGGGCTGGCCGCAATCTGCCTGCTTGCTCCGGCTCTTCCGGCGCAGGCGCACTTCGGCATGATTCTGCCGTCCGAGCAGGTGGTGCTGCAAGCCGAACACAATACGATCACCCTTGACCTCAAGTTCTGGCACCCTTTTGCCAACATAGGCCTGGACCTGGACAAGCCCAGAGCCTTGTACGCGATGCGCCGGGGAGAACGCGCGGATTTGCTGCCCGGCCTCAGAGAATGCAAGGAGCGGGGGCATACGGCCTGGCAAGCCTCGTACACGCTGGACAGACCGGGCCTGTATGCTTTTGTGCTGGAGCCGGAACCCTATTGGGAGCCGGAAGAAAATTGCTTCATCATCCATCACGCCAAGGCCTACGCGGCCGCATTCGGCGACGACGAGGGCTGGGACGAACCGCTGGGCTTGAAGGCGGAAATCGTGCCCCTGGTCAAACCTTACGGCCTGTATGCCGGCAACCTGTTCCAGGGCCGGGTGCTTCTGGACGGCAAACCCGTGCCCGGCGCGGCAGTGGAAGTGGAATTTTATCCCGGCCCCGATCTGGCGGGGCAAGCGCCGCATCCCATGATGACCGCCCAGACCGTCAAGGCCGACGATTCCGGCATTGTGGCCTATGTTCTGCCCTGGGCCGGCTGGTGGGGCTTTGCGGCTCTCCACACGGCCGATCAAAGCCTGATGCGCGAGGGCCGGGCAAAGCGCGTGGAACTTGGCGCCGTGATCTGGCTGCGCGCCCATGACGCGCCGCAATTTCGGCCGGTGCGCTAGCCATGCGCCGACCCGCGCGCGTCTGTTCCGCCCTGTGTCTCGCGCTGTGCCTTGCGGGCGGGTTCGGACACGTCCGGCCTGCGCAGGCGCACGGCGTATACATTTTCGCCTGGCTGGACGGCGACCGGGTATGCTCTGAAAGCTACTTCGCCAGAAAAAGCAGAGTCAGGGACGCAGCGGTCAGCGCACGCGATGCCGCAGGCGCTGTACTGGCCGAAGGCCGGACCGATGAAGCCGGCTTGTGGTGCTTTCCGGCTCCGGCGGCGCAGGATCTGGTCCTGACAATCAATGCCGGGCAAGGGCACCGGGCCGAATTCGTATTGCCGGCCAAGGCTTTTGCCGGGGCGACGCCACAGTCCGCGCCATGCCGTCAATCCCTGGCGGAACAGGATGCGTACTCCGGCCCTTCCTGGCGCGACATCCTCGGCGGTCTGGGCTGGATTGTCGGTCTGGCCGGACTGGCCGCCTGGGCTTCCACCCGGCGCAGGACGTGAACGCGGTGGCAGGCCATGCACATTGCTGATGGAGTGCTGTCCATGCCGGTACTGGCGACCGGAGCGGCCCTGGCCGCGGGAGGGCTGGCCGTCGGACTGCGCTGTCTGCCCTGGCAGCGGATCATGAGCGTGGCCTTGCTGTCCTCGGCCTTTTTTGTGGCCTCGCTGATCCACATCCGCCTCGGCGTGGGCAGCGCCCACCTCATCCTCAACGGCCTCCTGGGAGCGGTGCTGGGCTGGGCCAGCGTGCCCGCCATATTCACCGCCCTGCTGTTTCAGTGCCTGCTGTTCCAGTTCGGGGGGCTGACCGCGCTGGGCGTAAATACCTGCATCCTGGCCGGACCTGCCCTCTTGTTCGGCCTGCTCTGCCGTTCCTGGTTCCGGAGCAGCCGGTACCGGAGTTTCGCAGCTTTTTGCTGCGGCGCGCTGGCTGTGGCCGGCAGCGCCGCGTTGGGCGCCCTGGCCCTGTTGCTGTCCGGCGAGGCCTTTGCCGCCTCGGCTGTGGCCCTCACGATCGGCCACCTTCCCATCATGCTGATTGAAGGCCTGATCACGGCCATTGTAGTCAATTTTCTGGCTCGCGCCCGGCCGGACCTGTTGTCCGGCGGCAAACTCCAGCCGGAAACCCTCGATCGGGACTTGCCATGACGCCGCCCGCCGTTGCCGACAGAGCCTGGCTGTCCCTGTCCTCTCTGGACCCCGCGTACAAGCTGCCGGCGGCCCTGTTGTTCGCCGTGTTGAGCACTTCCCTGCAGACGCTCACGGCCGGGCTTTGCGCCTGCCTGTTCGCGCTGGGACTGGCCCTGGCCGGCGGTCTGCCGCCGATTGGCCTCGGGCGCAAGCTCGCGCCGGTCAATTTCTTTTTCCTGTTTCTCTGGATCTTTCTCCCTCTGTCCCTGAGCGCGCCGGATGCGACAGGCGCGGCCGCCCCCGACACGCTGCTTGAGATCGGGCCGCTGTGCGTCCGCCAATCCGGCCTGTTGCTGGCTCTCTCCATCACCCTGAAAGGCAATGCCATCGCCCTGGCCGTTCTGGCTCTGGCCGGCAGCAGCAGTCTGAACGCCCACGGCCGCGCCCTGCTCCGCCTGCATGTGCCGGCCAAGCTGGTCACGCTCATGCTGCTGACCCACGGCAACATCCAACTCCTGCGCCGTGAAGCCGGGCATCTGTACCGGGCAGCCAAACTGCGCGGCTTTACCCCGGCCGCGTCCCTATGGTCCTACCGGGTTGCCGCCTATCTCGCGGCCATGCTCCTGCTCCGCTCCTGGGAGCGGACGGAACGGGTGGCCCTGGCCATGCGCCTGCGCGGCTTTGCCGGAACATTTCCCCTGCCGGAAACCGAAGCGCACCCGCCGGCCGACCGGATCAAGGCGCGGCTCCTGGCCGGTGTTGTGGCCGGCGCGGGGCTTTGCATCCTCATCCTCGACCGGGGACTGTTGCAGAAGAGTTCGCCATTTTGAGACCATTGCACAAAGAATATTCCGGATATGATCAACAATTCACCATGCTGACAGCCAAACCGCCGAGCGAAGTTTCCTTGAACTTGCTGTGCATGTCGCGGCCGGTTTCCGCCATGGCCCGGATAGCGGCATCCAGACTGACCCGCTGGTAGGACGGTTCCACAGAGCTGGCGATCAACGCCGCATTGTAAGCCTTGATCGCGCCCATGGCGTTGCGTTCGATGCAAGGAATCTGCACAAGGCCGTGCACCGGATCACAAGTCAGGCCGAGATGGTGCTCAAGGGCGATTTCCGCGGCATTTTCCACAATCTGCGTTTTGCCGCCCCTGGCGTGGGTCAGCATAGCGGCGGCCATGGCCGAAGCTACTCCCACTTCACCCTGGCAGCCGACTTCGGCCCCGGCGATGCTCGCGTTGTGTTTGGCCAGATAGCCGACGATCGCGGCTGCCAAAAGCCCCTCGCGGATGCCGCGATCGCCTACGGTCAGGTCGTGCCGCATGGCGTACATGACGGCCGGCACCACGCCGGCCGCGCCACAAGTGGGCGCGGTCACGACCACTCCGCCGGCCGCGTTCTCCTCGGCCACGGCAAAGGCATAGGCATTGAGGCCGCACAAAAAGCGATCCCCGCGCAACGGCAGACCGGCGGACGCCCGGCGCAGCATGGCCGCCTTGCGCTGGACGTTCAAACTGCCCGGCAACGGCCCCTGAGCCTCCAGTCCCCGCTTTACTCCCTCTTCCATATGCGCCAGCAGGGCATCAAGGCGTTCCAGAATGCGCGGCCGGGACATCCCGGTGATGGCAGACTCGTTGGACAGCACGACTTCATGCAAAGTCAGGCCCGTGGTGCTGAGGATGTCCTTGATCTCCCGCATGGTGGCGAAACGGTAGGCCGGCCGGCCTCGCTCCGGCGGCTTCCAGCCCTTCCACTGGATGAATCCGCCACCTACGGAATAGTATTCGCGTGTGGTCAGCACAGCGCCAAACCCGTCCAACAACTCGCACACCAGCGTGTTGCTGTAGGGAAAGTCGTGAATAAGCTCGGCACATTCCACGTCTTCCAGGCATACCGTGAGACAGGCTCCGTCCAGAGGCACGGAACGCCTGAAGCGGGGCCGTTCGTGCAGCTCCGCCAGCAAGGAAGAAGGACAAGCTTCCGGCTGCATGCCGAGCAGACCGGCCACCACGGCCGCGTCCGTGCCGTGGCCTACGCCGGTTGCGCTGAGCGAGCCGTACAGGCGAACCCGGAACCGGGCGGCCCGCTCACGCAAGGAAGCTTCCTGCAGCCGGCACAATTCCAGAAAATCGCACCCGGCCAGCATGGGACCGATGGTGTGCGAACTTGAAGGCCCCGGCCCGACCTTGAACAATTCCAGCAAACTGGTCTCGATCGGAATAGTTTTCACCGCGTCCTCCTGTTCCGGCAAAGCCGGCCGACGTCAGACGGCGCGCCGGGAACGGCCGGCGTCGCTGTGCTCAAGATGCCCGGCTTCTTCGGTCAAACGTCTGAAAATGAAAGCCTCCAGGTTACGCCCATCGGCCGCTTCGACGGGGAATTCGGCTCTGGCCAGAGAACGATGCCCGCCGGCGGAACCGAAAGCGCCGAACCGCTGGGAGGCGAAATGACCGAGATCCATGTTCCGCCCGTCACCCCGGAACGTCAAAATGACGATGCCGGCATGCACGCCGCCGATCACCACCCAGTGCAGACCATGCACCCGGTTGAAAAAGTCGGCCACCACCACCGGAATGTCCGGGCTTTCCACCTCGCCGATAAAGGCGAAACGCCCGGCGCCGCACTGGTGCAATGAAGAAAAGGCGCGGGGAAAGTACTTGAGCCACTCGGGCAGATACTCGCTGTGCATGATGCGCTGGAGCAGCGCTGGATCGGCGGTCTTGCCCAAGCTGAAGTAGGCGCGCAGGTCAAATTCGCTGGTAATGCGGGTGAACCCGGCGGTATCGGTGCGGATGCCGTATTGCAGGGCCGTGGCCAGACGCACGCTGGGACGGATGCGCAGGGCGTGCAGATATTCCGCAAGGATGGCGCTGGTGGTGGCGCTGCCCGGCGCGCCGCTGGGACGGATGTCGCAATACGCCGCCAGGCAGGGATGCTCCGGCGACAACGGGTGATGATCGATGACGATGGCCGGAGACAGGTCGCCAAATTCCACGTTATGGTGCGGCTGCGAATCCACTATAGCCTGCTTCGCGAAGACTCCGGCCAGATCCCGCTTATAGGGAATCAGAGGAATGCCCAGATAGCGGATCATGGCCAGGTTGTCCGGCCGGGTGATGGGATTGATGTGACTGATGCGCACTTTGCCCACCCGGTGCGCCATGATGCGTTTGAGCGCCAGGGCCGAAGCCAGAGCATCGGGATCGGCGTTGATCACGATCAGCCAGTCGTCGTCACGCTCGAACAGATCCAGCATCGACTGCATCGTCTTCCGGTTTTTCGAGCCAGTCATTGTCTCCTCCAATGTTGCACGGCTGGCGCAACAAATCCCATGAAGTCCACACGCCGCCCAGGCCGTCTGCTGCAGCGCCATCCAAAACCTTTGACGCGGACTCCGCAATATGCGCGGTACAATGTTTTCCGGTCCGCGTCCAGAACCATGCGCGGGGGATCATCTTTGCATCTTTACTCGAAGCGGCTTGTGCATGAACCCGGATCAATATATGCTGCAATCGAATCTGTTGCAGCACGGAGCCTGGGCATGAGCGACCTGCCTTCCCTGCCCCCGATCGATTCGGGCCCGACGACGTCTCGCCGTGACCGTCTGGTCGCGCGAGCCGAGCGCGCCGGGTGCGGCGTGCTGCACATCAACAACAGCATGCAGGAACTGCTGGCTCTCGTATCCATCGGCAAAGCCCTCCGCGAAGCCCGCACCGAAGTGTTGCGTCCCGACAGTTCCAGGCCGGCAGGGCAACACGATACAGCCCAGGAGGCCGAAGCCTCCAACAGCACGGGCAGCCGGAACGCCACTCCCGAAGCTCCGGGCGCGCCTCAAAGCAATCTGCTGGAAAGCATGCTGCAAACCAGCGGCCGGGTGGTGGACAGCAAGGGCTGAAGGACCGGGATGCGCGCAATGCGCCGCCCTTGCCTCCCGTGCTCAGGACAGCGGCCAAAGCAAAAAAATCGCCACGGTCCACAGGGCGTGCGACACGACACACACATACAGGCTGCGCGTCCGCTGGTACAGATACCCCCAGAACAGCCCGGCCGTCAGAGCCGCGCCGGTGAGCATGAAGTTGCCCGAGGCCACATGCACCCCGGCATAAGCCAGCGCGGTCAGCAGCCAGCCCCGGACTTCTCCGAACCGGGCCATGCTGAAACGCTGGAGAAAGCCCCGCCAAAACAGTTCTTCGCACGGGCTGGTCAGAAAGATAAGCGCCAGAGCGATCACCCCCGGCGCGGCCTCCTGCCGGATCGCATAGATCGAGCCGATCTGCCCGGAGGCAAACGGCAGCACGCTGACAGACACATACCGCCCCAGTGCAAACAGTCCATACAGTCCGGCCGCGCTCAATACGCCCAGGCCCGTCCGCCGGATCGTCACCTCCCGGCGTTCCAGGGGCAAGCCGGCCCAAAACACGGACAAGCCCGCCAGCAACAGGGCGGAACAACTCAAACCCAGCCAGAAATTCACGATTTGTAAACCGAACACGGCCGCCCACAAGCCAAAGGCCAGGGCCACACCGGCCACGGCCTGCCGGGCTGTGGGCCGGCTGGCTGCGCAAGGCGGCATCAGGCGGCCAGCCTTGCCGCCACCAGTCCGGCTGTCAGCAACAGGCCGAACTGAAAGTGAAACTTGGCGGTCCAGCCTTCCAAGTCCATAAAATCATACTCCGGAGTGTGAATCCGCCGCAGCTTGCTGCCCAACCCAGGCAACAGGACAAGCGTGACCAGGCAGGGCCAGGGCAGCAGCCCGCCCGCCCAATTCAGGCCGAGCAGAACGAAGGCGCCCAATGTCAGGCCCGCAAACAGCCAAGCGGCGCGACGACGGCCCAGCAGCATGGCCAAGGTGCGGATGCCGGCCGCGCGGTCGTGGGCGATGTCGCGGATATCGTTGGCGTGCATGATGGCCGCCACCAGACAGGCGATGCCGAGCGAACCCAAAGCCGGCGCGGGGTCCAGGCGGCCGGTCTGAATGAAATACGCGGGCAGGGCCATAAGCGGCCCCATGAGCAAAAAGACGCAAAGCGGTCCCAGGCCCAGATACTTGTAAGGCATCTTGCCGTTGGTATAGCAGTAGCCGCCAAGCGCTCCCACTGCGCCGAACAGCAGCACCAGCGGTCCACTGGCCCAAGTCAGGACAAGGCCGATCAACCCGGCGCAGGCCAAAGCCAGCCAGCCGGCCCGGTACATGGCCTCGGGGCGGAAGCTGCCGGTCACAAGTTGGGGGCAGGTCACGGCCGAAGCCGTGGTATCCACTCCCGACACATAATCGCCGTAGGTATTGTGCAAATTGGTCGCGGCCTGCAAAGCAACGCCGCCGATCAGGGTCAGAACGAACAACCAGGGCTTCCAGCTCCCCTCCAGGACCGCCAGCCCGACGCCGAACACGACAGGCACGGCGGCAGCCGTAAATGACCACGGCCGCATGGCGAACACCCAGGCACGCAGATCGGGAGCGGGCGCAAAACTGCCGGACATGACGCCTCCGTAAAAATGTTTGCAACTTTGCGCGGACCATGCGGCATTTTTATGCCGCATGGGATTGCCTCGGAAGAACAGCCGCGTTATCCTGTTGTTTACTAAAACTAAACCGCCCTAAAAGGCTTTGCAAGCAATTCCTTAGCCGGCGTACCGAAAAGTCCCATCGCTTGCCATCATTGCCTGATGGAGGAACAAGGCATGACGCCCACCCCTTGGCCCCTGTTGATCATGGCCGGCCTGCTGGCTCTTTTTTACGGCTGCGCCATGTCGTTTGTGCGGCGGGAACGGGTGGACGCCGTCATCTTGTGGGGCGGCCTGTGTGATGCGGGGCTGGCGCTGATCGGTTTCGGGCTGATGAGCCAGGCCGGCGCCACAGGCGGCATCCTGGCTCTGGTGTACCACTCCCTGGCCCGCATGCTGGCCTGCTTGTGCCTGCGCAACCTGACGCCGCGCGGCGCACTGCCCACCGTGGACAATCTGCGCGGCGCCATCCGGCGCAAACCCGTGCAGGCCGGTCTCCTGGTGCTCGGCATCATCGCCTCCTTTGACGTGTCCGCCCTGTTCACTCCCGAAGGACGGCACTACATACTGCTTGCGGCCGCCAACGACGGCGGCCTGTGGCTGGCCATACTCGCGAATTTTCCCACCTGCCTGCTGACCTGGATCGCGGCCCGGCCCATTCTGGCAATATGCTTTGACGAACCGGACGAAAGCAGATCCCTGCCCGGCAAGGACGGCTCCCGCGCGCTCTGGCTGCTCGCCGCCGCCCTCGGCCTGCTCGGATTGTTCCGGACACACGCCCTTGAGGTCGGAGCCTGGCTCGCGGGCGCGTCTTTGGGCAGATTGCCCCTGCTGGAAGAACCCATGCCCTGGGCCGTCGGCATCCTGTACGCGGGCGCATTTCTCACCCTGCCCCGCCGGCTGATGACCCCGCGCGTGCGCGATCTGTATGCCGCCGGTCTGGCTGCAATCTGTTTCGTCCTGGCCGCTGTAAGCGACTTTCCCCCGCAGGCGCGATTGTTCTCACTGATCGTTTCCGGCATCGGCGCGCTCATCGCCTGCTATTCCATCGACTCTATCCACAACGAAGACAACAAGCGCGTTTACTGGTTCCTGCTGCTGCTCACCTTTGCCTCCCTGCTCGGCATCGTGACGGCTACGAACATCGGCTCGATCTGCACGTTCTGGGAACTCATGAGCTGGGCCTCGTTCTTTCTCGTAGCCTGGGAGGCCACGGATAAGGCCCGCGCCGCCGCTCTCAAGTACCTGGTCATCTGTTGCGGGGGCGCTTATTTCATGTTCCCCGGCCTGTTCGTCCTGGCCGGTCCCGTTCCTGTTCTGACAGAGGCCGCGGCTTCGCTGCCTCTGCTCGATCCTTTCACACTGCGGCTCGCGCTCGTTTGCGTCATCCTCGGCGCAGCGGCCAAAGCCGGACTTGCGCCCCTGCACTTCTGGCTGCCGGATGCGCACCCGGCCGCGCCCTCTTCCGTTTCCGCGCCCCTGTCCGGCGTGCTGACCAAGATGGGAGTTTTCGCCATAGTTCTGGCCCTGTATTTCCTGGCCGGCACGACCCAGTTGGCCCGCACCGGCGTCGGCCTGCCCGGCGTTTCCTGGCCCGGATCGCTCATCGTGCTGCTTGGCGCGTTCACCATGCTGCTCGGCGAATGGCGCGCTCTGTTTCAAGATGATCTCAAGCGCATCCTGGCCTATTCCACCATGGGCCAGATAGGCGAACTCGTGGCCGTGCTCGGCCTCGGCACCTGGCTGTCCACCACGGCCGGCCTGACGCACGCGCTCAACCACGCGATCATGAAGGATCTGCTCTTTCTCGGCGCCGGCGTGATCATTTTGCGCACCGGCTCGCGCAAATTGGCCGACATGGCCGGCCTGGCCCGGTCCATGCCCTGGACCGTGGGCTGCATGGCCGTGGGCCTTCTGGCGCTCATGGGTTTGCCGCCCTTCAACGGTTTTGTGGGCAAATATCTGATGATCGTGGCCTGCATGGAGGCGGGCAAGCCCTTCCTGGCCGCGGCCCTGCTCATGTCCGGCCTGATGGGCGCAATGTATTCTATGCGCATCCTGCGCGTGTTGCTTCTGGACCCTCCGGCCACGGGCGCTCCGCCCGTTCCTGCCGACCCGCCCTTATCCATGCGCCTGCCTTTGGCGATTCTGGCCGGGTTCTGCCTGCTGCTCGGCCTTGTCCCCAATCTCGGCCCGTCCCTGGCCGCGCCCGTGGCCGACATGCTGGCCGGCATGAATCATCTGCCGCAACAGACATTGCCCTCGTTGAGCGTGGATTGGCCCCTGTATACGCTCATTCCCATGCTCGGCGCCGTGGCCCCGGTCCTCTTGCGCCACGATGCCCGGCTGGCCTGCAAAGCCTCGGCCGGGCTGCTCGGCGCCGCCTTCCTGACCGTACTGCTGCTCGGCCGGGATCTGGACAATCTGTCATACGCCATGGCCCTGCTCGCCCCGTTCCTGGCCGGGCTGAACACTGTGTACGCTCTGGGCTATATGCAACACAGCCATACCCAATGGCGCTTCTACGCCTTCCTCCTGCTCATGACCGGCGGACTCATCGGCGTTGCCTCCAGTTCCGGCCTGTTCGGCTTCTTGACCTTCTGGGAAATCATGAGTTCCTGGACCCTGTACTTCGCCATTGCCCACGAAGGCACACCCACGGCCCTGCGCGAAGCGTTCAAATACTTTATGTTCAACCTGGCGGGCGCGGCCTTCCTCTTTCTCGGCATCGGCCTGCTTGTGGGCGCGGCGGGCGCGGATTCACTGGCAGGCGTCAATGCCGCCCTGCGCGGACTTGAACCGCGTCTGCTCGTCCCGGTCACGGTGCTGTGCACGGCCGGCCTGGCCATGGGCTTTGTGATGAAAGCGGCCCAAGTCGCCATCCGCATCGATTGGCAGATGCACCCGGCTGCGGCGCCGACGCCGGTTTCCGGCTTCATTTCCGCCGCCTTGCTCAAGATCGCGATCTTCGGGCTGATCAAGCTGTTCGTGTTGTTCACCCCCGGCCTCGCCGATGCCCAGGTGGCGATCATAAGCCGTTGCGTGGCCTGGGCCGGAGCTTTCACCATCCTGTACGGCGCCGGTCAGGCCATGACACAAAACGGCATCAAGCTGGTCTTCATCTGGTCCACGGTCAGCCAGATCGGCTACATGATTGTAGCCTTGACCCTCGGCACTTCGCTCGGCCTGGCCGGCGGCCTGCTGCATGTGGTCAATCATCTGCTGTTCAAAGACCTGCTCTTTTTGGCCGCCGGAGCGATCATGTTCGCCGCGCATGCGGAAACCATTGCCGATTTGGGCGGGCTTGGCCGTAAAATGCCCGTCACCATGACCTGCTTCGCCGTCGGCGCCCTGGCCGCAGCCGGCGTGCCGCCGACCAACGGCTTTGTCTCCAAGTGGCTCATTTACCAGGCTCTCATGCAACAAGGGCAGGCGCCGCTGGCCCTTGTCTGCCTCTTCGGCAGCGTGCTGACGCTCGCGTATCTCATGCGCTTTCTCCACCTCGCCTTTCTCGGCCAGCCGGGAATCCACAGCGCCCACGCGACGGAAGCGCCGCTCAGCATGCGCGCGCCCATGTGCCTGCTGGCCGGAGGCTGCGTGCTGACCGGAATCTTCCCCGGCCTGCTGTTGTGGCCGATCAACGCCGTACTCGCCTCCCTGTCCCTTGTTCCCCTGGAAATCTGGCCCGGCGGCCTGACCGGCGGCCCCGGCGCCTGGAATGCGCCCGGTGTTGCCCTGATCATGCTCCTGGCCTTTGCCGGAAGCTGGCTCGCCTTAAGCCGTCTGATCGGCGACGAGCGGTTCAGCGACATCCATGCCGGCGGCCTGGATCCCCGGGAAGACGGCGTAGGCCGCATGCCGCCCCAAGGCGTGTACGGCGATGCCGTGCGCTTTCTCCGGATCAAAGGCCCCCACCCGCTCCCGAACGCAGCCGGCAAGGAGGATCGGGCATGAGTCCGTTCTTCGCATCGGCATTTTTTACAGATGCGCTTCCGGCTCTTCTGCATCTGTGCCTTTTCCCCGGAGGCCTGTTCGCTCTGGCTTTCGGATTGATCCTCAAGGGAGTGGATCGCCGGGCGGAAGCCCGCCTGCAACGCCGCATCGGTCCGCCGCTCCGGCAACCCTGGTATGATCTGGCCAAGCTGTTCACCAAGACCCAGATCATTCCTTGTGCCGCCCACCGGGTCGCCTTTCTGGCCGCGCCGGTGATCGCCCTGGCCGGAGTTCTGACGTGCGCGGCGCTTTTGCCCGTGCCCGGCGTAACCAGCGGCCTGTCGGATATGGGCGATCTCCTGGTCATTCTCTACCTCCTGCCCCTGTCCGGCATCGCCCTGATGCTCGGCGGTTCGGCTTCCGGTTCGCCATACGGCGCCGTCGGCCTGTCGCGGGAAATGAGCCTGATGCTGGCCTACGAACTGCCTCTCTCGGCCATTTTCCTGGCCGTGGCCCTCAAGGCCGGCACGGCCACGGGCGGGATCGCCGAATTTTCTCTGCGCGTCATCGTCAGCCATCAATCCGTTTTCGGCCAGATCGGCTTTGATCCGACCATGATCCCGGCTCTGCTGGCCTGGTTGTTTGTCGTGCCGGCAACGCTCGGCATCGCGCCCTTTGATCTCGCCGAAGCCGAAACCGAAATTCTGGAAGGTCCTCTTCTGGAATATTCCGGCCCGGCCCTTGCCTTCTTCCAGATGGCCTCGGCCGTCAAACTGTTTCTCGTGCTCGGTTTGGGCGTGACCCTGTTTTTCCCCGGCACCCTGCCGGGCGGACCGTTCGTCAACCTGATCTGGTTCATGGCGAAGTGCCTGCTCGGCATGCTGCTTGCCGTAACCCTGGTCCGGGCCGCGCACGGCCGCCTGCGCACCGACCAGGCTCTGCGCCTGTTCACGCGCGTGCCCACCGCCCTGGCCTGCCTCAGCCTGGCCCTGGCCTGGCTGGGCCTGTAAGCAACGCTTCACTGCGGCTCACTGCTTGAAACAATGCCCTGGAGGCATCTTCCTCATGAATATGCTGCAACGCTTGGCGACACGCTCACCCTGGCTGTTCCGGATCAACGCCGGATCGTGCAACGGCTGCGATGTGGAATTGGCGACCACGGCCTGCATCGCCCGCTATGATGTTGAACGGCTTGGCTGCAGGTACTGCGGCTCGCCCCGGCACGCGGACATCGTGCTGATCACCGGCCCGCTCACGACCAGGGTGCGCCCCAGAGTGCTGCGGGTATGGAAGGAAATCCCCGATCCCAAGGTGACTGTGGGCATCGGCATCTGCCCGATCACGGGCGGCGTGTTCCGGGAAGGCTATTCCATTGAAGGCCCCCTGTCGCGCTATATTCCGATCGACGTGAATGTGCCGGGCTGCCCGCCCCGGCCTCAGTCGATCATTGAGGGCGTCATGGAAGCCGTGGCCGTGTGGCGGGAAAAGATCGGGGAATGACATGGAATTCTTCAAGATCCTGTGGAACAACGTGATCAAGGGACCGATCACCGAGGCTTTTCCGCTCGGCGAGGCCGAAACGCCGGCCCGCTTCCGGGGCAAAGTCGCCATTGATCCGGAACTGTGCGTGGGTTGCGGCATCTGCCGGCACATGTGCGCGGCCGGAGCCATCAATATCACGGCCCGCCCGGACCACAGCGGCTACGATATCGTGATCTGGCACAACTCCTGCTGCCTGTGCGGCCAATGCCGTCACTACTGTCCGACCAAGGCCGCCAGTCTGAGCAAGGACTGGCACAACGCGCACCGAAGCGATAAAAAATACGCCTGGGTCGAACACCAGTACATACCCTATCAGACCTGCGCCCAGTGCGGCGCCTTGCAGCGCTTTCTGCCGCCGGCCGTGACCGCACGCCTGTACGAAGGCATGACGGAACTGGAAAAACTGCCGCAATTCGGCAACCTGTGCGTCACATGCCGCATGATCGCCGTGGCCGTGGCCGAAGAACGAGCCTGCCACATCGATCCTCCGGCGCAACCCGCCGGCGCTGATACGGGCGAAAAGGCAGGGTCGGAGCAAGGAAACGACGATGACTGAACACCTCACCACAAACCGTGCCCTGAGTCCTGGGCTTGAACGGGCGCTGGCCGCTCTGTCCCGTAGCGCGAGCTTGTCCCGCGACGAATGGGGCAACGGCTTTGGCTGGTTTACCCTGAAATCGCCGGATCTGCTGCCCCGCGCCGCCGCCCTCCTGGCCGGGCACAAAGCGCGCCTATGCGCCATGACCGCCTACATCCGCACGATCCATGCCGATCCCGCAAACGACGTAGTCTGCCACTTCGACGTCAACGGCTACACGCTCAACCTCGTGGTGCGGCTGGACCCGTTCGCAATGTCCCTGCCCACCATCACGCCCTGGTTCAGCAATGCGGACTGGAACGAACGCGAGTGCATGGAATTGTATGATATCCACATCGAGGGCCGGCCCAACCCGCGCCGGCTGTTTCTGGCCGACGAAATCGAAGAAGGCGTGCTCAACGAGGCCATCCCTCTGAGCCTTTTGATGAACGGCGCCTGCACGCGGGATTTGTGGGAAAGGGTGATGGAAGCGAATGCAATTCCCGCGGCATCCCGGCCGCCCGTCTCCCCTCTGCGTGAAGAGGCGGCCGCCCGAATCGAAGCCGGCCGAGACGAACCAAATGACCCGGCCCGCATCTACCAAGCGCCGGGCACCATACCCCCCATCCCGAAAAAAAAGGAAGAAGACGCATGACGCCCGCGCACTCCGATACCTATTCCCTGCCTGTCGGGCCGGTGCACGTGGCTCTGGAAGAGCCGGTTTACTTCCGCCTCGATCTGGACGGCGAAACGGTGCGCAACGTGGACATAACCCTCGGCCATGTGCATCGGGGCATGGAAGGCATGGCTACCCGGCGCAACCTGTTCCAGAACACCACCCTGACTGAAAGAGTATGCTCCCTGTGTTCCAACAGTCACAGCCTGACTTACAGCATGGCCGTGGAAAATCTGCTGCATCTCGATGTGCCGCTGCGCGCCCAGTACCTGCGCATGATCAGCGAAGAAATCAAGCGCATCGCCTCGCATCTGTTCAACGTGGCCATTTTTGCCCACAACATCGGCTTCAAAAGCCTGTTTCTGCACATCATGGAAGTGCGTGAAACCATGCAGGACGTGAAGGAGCAGGTATACGGCAACCGCATGAACCTGTCCTCAAACTGCATCGGCGGCGTCAAGGTCGACGTGGACGCAACGATCGCCCGCTACATCCTGACGCAGCTCGACAAGGTGGAGGAGGCGGCGCGTTGCGTCATTCTCACCTTCCACACCGATCCTGTGGTCAGGCGGCGCTCGTGCGGCATCGGCATGCTGCCCCCGGATGCGGCGCGTTCTCTGGGCGTGGTCGGTCCCGTGGCCAGAGCTTCGGGCCTGGCCATGGATGTGCGCAAAAATACGCCGTACCTTGCTTACGATCAGTGCCGCTTCGACTTGATCACCGAGGACGGTTGCGACGCACACAGCCGGGCCATGGTGCGCCTGCGCGAAATCGCCGAATCCGCCGCCGTCGTGCGCCAGTGCCTGGCCAGTCTGCCCGAGGGACCGCTCAAGGCGCAATTGCCGGAAATTCCGGAAAGCGGGGCCGTGGCCCGGTCCGAAGCGCCGCGCGGCGAACTCATTTACTACATTCGGACCAATGCCACGGACACGCCCATCCGCCTCAAGTGGCGCGTGCCGTCCTATATGAATTGGGAAGCGCTCGCAGTCATGATGAAAGACTGCAAACTGGCCGACGTGCCCGTGATCGTCAACAGCATTGACCCCTGCGTATCGTGCACGGAGAGGTAAGGCATGCATGAAGCCAGCCTGGCTCTCGCTGTTCTGGACATCGTGAAGCAGGAAGCAGAGCGGCACGGAGCCGGGCGCATCGCGCGCATCCGCCTGGCTGTGGGGCCGTTCACCGGGCTGGAGTGGGAGACGTTTTCGAATTTTTTTACCCTGGCCGCCGGAGGCGGCGTGGCCGAAGGCGCGGACCTGGAACGGCAGAGCGCTCCGGCGCAAGCTGCCTGCCGGGACTGCGGCCGGGAATTTGCCCTGCACCACATCCGGGATCGCTGCCCCGGCTGCGGCGGCGACGAACTGGACTGCCTGGGCGGGCGCATGTTCGCCATTGTCGGATTGGAAGCCGCGCTCTGAGGTATATTATGTCGCAACATCGCTATGTCATCGAATCCATCCCGGAAAAATGCATGGCTTGCCGCAAGTGCGAAGTCGCCTGCATTGCGGCGCACCATGATATGTCGTTCAAAGAAGCGATAAAAAAACGCAAAGAACTCGCGTCGCGCGTGCGGGTGGTCAACACCAGCGGGGTCCGGGCGCCGATTTCCTGCCGCCAGTGCGAACGAGCGCCCTGCGCACAAATTTGCCCCACTGGAGCCATGCGCCAGGTAAGCGGCCTGGTGGTCGTGCATCTGGAATACTGCGCCGGTTGCCGGCTGTGCATCATGGCCTGCCCGTTCGGAGCGATCACGCTCGAATCGCTGGGCCTGCCCGAACACGACGCTGCAGACATGGCCCAGCCGTCCCGCCATGCCGTCGCCGTACGTTGCGATTTGTGCGAGGCTTGGCGCGAAAAAGAGGGCAAGTCCGCGCCGGCCTGCGTGGAAATCTGCCCGGCCAAGGCCCGCAGCCTGATCGATCTGACCGCCCTGCGCGAGGTGCAACGAAAAAACCGCATTCCCGGCGGCAACCAGCCTGCGGGATGACCTTGGTGGCTGCAAACCGCACAAACATGCAAGAAGGATAACGCCGTGCACTCACAATGCCGAAAATGCGCAAGTCGGACGCTTGTGCCCCGTTTTTCTTTACTTTCTCTGGTTTTCCCGCTGTGCTGTATGCTCGCAGGCTGCACGGGCCTGCCTTTTTATCCTTCCAAAACCGTGCGCAACACTCCGGCGGCCATCGGTCTCAGCTATGCGGATGTCTCCATCCAAACGCCGGACGGAGAAACCATCGCCGGCTGGTTTCTGCCGGCGCCGGCCAAAAACGCCGCGGACGACGCGCCTTTGCCCGCCGCCGGCAAAACCTTGCTCTTTTTACACGGCAACGCGGGCAACATCGCGCATCGCCTGGATTCTTTGGCCTATTTCCACCACCTGGGGTTCACGGTCCTTATCATTGATTACCGGGGGTATGGGCAGAGCACGGGAAAACCGAGCGTCAAAGGCACCCTGGCCGATGCCGGGGCCGCCTGGAACTGGCTGCTGACGCACAAAAACATCCAACCGGAATCCATCGTCATCTTCGGCCGTTCTTTGGGCGGGGGCGTAGCCGCCAACCTCGCCGGAAAGGTCAATCCCGGCGCACTGATCATGGAATCGAGTTTCACCAGGCTGTATGATGTGGCCAAAAGCCTGTATCCTTATATGCCGGTCAGCCTGTTTCTGCCCCAGGATTATGATTCCCTGGAATCTTTGCGCGGCAAAACGTTTCCCCTGCTTGTCGTGCACAGCCCTGACGACAAACTTGTGCCCTATGCGCTCAGCGAAACTCTTTTCGCCGCTTACAGCGGCCCAAAACAATTTTTGCGCATCAGCGGCTCGCATATCGCCGGATACCGCACAGACAGCGCCCGCTATCTCGCAGGGCTGGAAAAATTTTTGCGCTCCCTGCCGCCCTCGGCACATGGAGCGCAAACACTTGCGGTTGAGTAGGACCGGATCATTTCGCCAGCCCCAAAACGGCCGCATGCGGCGCCATGGCCGCACTTGCTGCCAACCTGGCATCAATCGTCTTCCGTGGTCTTGCCCTTGACCCGCAAAACCGCAGCCCTGGCAAGTTCGACCACCGTGTCCACAAACGGCACGGCCGTCCCGCCATCAGCCGCCAGGCCAAGCTCGGTGCAGCCCAAAACCACTGCCTGCGCGCCCTGGCCCGCCAGGTGATCGGCCAGATCGCGCAGAGTCCGGCAAGAACCCGATCCGGTCCGGCCGGCCTTGATGGCCGCAATCAAATCCAAGGTCTGCTGTTGGCGCGCGGCGTCGGGCACAAGCAATACCACGCCGGCCCTGGCGAAACGATCCGCATAGAGACCGGTCCGGACCGTATCCGTGGTCGCCAAAAGGCCGACGCGCCGCAGACCCGGCACACGCTTGCGGGCGGCCGCGACCGCGATGTCCAGAAGGTTCAAAACAGGAATGGACACCGCGGCTTGCAGTTCGTCAAGGCAATAATGGGCCGTATTGCAGGGCATGACCAAAAAATCCACGCCCCAGGCCTCCAGCCGCCGGGCCGTGTCGCACATGCCCGCAACCGGGCTGAGGCCGGAATTTTCGCCCAAGGCCTTGATGTGCGCAGGAGGCTTGGTGTTGCTGTCCACCACGCAACGGATGTGATCGCTATCCTCGCTGGCCGGGGTCAGGCGAATGATGTGATGGAGCAGTTCCACGGTGGCTTCCGGCCCCATGCCCCCAACGACGCCGATAACTTGTTCTTTTGGCATGGCTCGTGATTTCCTATAAACCGGCGCCTACAAGATCGTGCAGGCGCAGCATGCCGACAGGCCGGTTCTCCCTGTCCACCACGGGCAGCACGGTTATCGGTTTTTCCCGGCCCTGCATCAGGCAGAGGGCGGCAAAGGCCTTTTCGTGTTCGGCAATGACAACGGGCTTGGGATTCATGATCGCGGCCGGGGCCACGTCCAAAGGATTGCGGCCGCTTTCCATGATCTTGCGCAGGTCGTAGTCGGTGATCAGACCCGCCAGACGGCCGGCGGCATCCACCAGACTGAGCGCGCCGGCCTGTTTTTCTGAAATCAGGGTCAGGGCGCGGCCCATGGGAATGTCCAGGGGCGCGACCGGATTGCGTTCACCGTCCAGCATGACTTCGCGCGCCATGAGCAACAGGCGCTTGCCCAGGCGGCCGCCGGGATGGCGCAGGGCAAAGTCCTCCTGGTTGAATTCCTTGAGAGACATAAGGGCCATGGCGAGCGCATCGCCCGCGGCGAGAGCGGCGGTTGTGCTGCTGGTCGGCGCGAGGTTGAGCGGGCAGGCCTCCTCGGCATCTCCCTGGCAGAGCACAATATCCGCCACATGGCCCAGAGTGGAGACAGGATTGCAGGTCAGGGCGATGACCCGCACGCCCTGACGGCGCAGGGCGGTCAGCATGGCGTTGACTTCTTCGCTCTCACCGCTTTTGCTGAGCGCCAGGACCACGTCGTCGCTTGTGACCATGCCCATGTCGCCGTGCAGGGCTTCGGCCGGGTGCAGAAACAGGGCCGGCGTGCCGGTGCTGGCCAGGGTGGCCGCGATCTTACGGGCGATGATGCCGCTTTTGCCGATGCCGGACACCACGACCCGGCCCGGACAGGCACGCAGCAGATCGAGAGCCTGAACCCAAATCGCGCCGAACTGGTTCCTCAGGGTTTGCAGAGCCTTGATTTCGAGATCGAGCGTGGCCTGCAGCAACGCCAAACCCCGGCCGTCATGCCTGTCGTCCATCACGCCTCCCGAAACACATCACAACGCCTGTTCCCGCCTACCGAAAAAATCACCGGCTGTCACTCCCCTGCGCAACGCGGCACACGCTTTCCTGAAGCGTCCGGGCAAAGGCCGTGGCGCGCTCGGCCTTGTCTTCGCTCATGAACACATGCTTGTAGCCCCAGTCCCGTTCGGTATGCATCCCCAGGTAGTGCAGTTGGGAGTGTTTGCAATAGCGTTTGAGACCTTGCTCAAACAGGTCCGCGCCTTTTTCCGCCTCATAGCCGCAGGTGCTGATGGCCGCAACCGGCTTGCCTTTCCAGAGAGAAGGCCCTCTTTCTTCGCCGTAATATTTGTTCATGCCGTACATCAGCCGATCCAGCAGGGCTTTCATGGGCGCCGTGCAATACCAGGAGTAGATGGGCGTGGCCAGCACCAGCAGATCGCAGGCCAGGATGTGGTCGAAAATTTCCGGCAGATCGTCGTCAAAGCGGCAGCCAAAACGCGTCCAATCCTTCTGGCACAGGCGGCAGGCCGTGCACGGCATGATGTTCAGAGAATACAGCCAAAACAGCCTGGTCGTATTCCCCTGGCGGGCGCATTCCTCCATGAACGGATCAAGCAGGGATTTGGTGTTGCCGTTTTTGCGCGGGCTGCCCATCAGGATGCACATGTTCATGCCGGACTCCAGGGATAGGGGGCGGAAAACGCCTATTTCCCCAATTGGGGATGGCCTGTCAATACATGTTCACGCCGGGCAGTTCTCCGGTTTGCCGGGATACCCGCCGCCGCTGGCCTCATCCCTTGCCTGTTATCGCCCAAAAATCCGGGTCAGATCGCCGAGCAGGGCGTTCAGGGCTTGGCCGGGCGTACGGGCGCCGGACTTGATCGTCAGTTCGGCCGTATACATGGCTTCCCACAGCGCCGCCAGGCCGGTGAAGCCCAGCCGCACGGCTGCCTCGCGTTTGGCCGCGGCCGAAGCCGGATGCAAGGAAGGCGATTCGCCCGCCCGCAACTGCCAGAGCAAGCGCGCTTCGCGCTGCAACAGGCCGAGTAAGGGGAAAATCAGGTCGTCGCCCTGGCGCTCTTCCCGAAGCAAGGTCCGCCACATGGTCGCCGTGTTGCCGCCCTGCACCTGGCGCAAAAAGGCAAAGATGTCAAAAGCCGGCACATGCTCGACGCAAGCCGCCTGTTCCGGGCTTATTGCACCGTCGCCCGCAAACAGGGCCAGTTTGGCCAGTTCGTTGTCAATGACGGCCGCATCCGGCGGCAACACGGCGGTCAGGGCTTCGAGCGCGCCGGGAGCAAAACGCAGGCCGAGGCGTCTTGCCGCGTCCGCCGCATAGCGGCGGACTCCTTGGGCGTTCAAGGCGGGCTGCTGCCAGATCCACTTCTGCGTTGCAGCATGGGTGAAGCAGCGCAGCTTTTTGACGTGCGCGGGCACTTTGGGCTGACCTTTTTCCCAGTCCCCTTCCAGGCAGAGGAAGGGCCAGGTCAGAGCGCCGGGCGCGGCCAGCGCGACGTTGATCCGGCGCCACGTTTCGGCCGGAAGATTGTGGGCGTTGCGCACCACCAAAGCTTGGGGCGCGGCGAACAGTCCTTGCAGGGTCAGGGCTTCCCAGAAGGCGGCGGGAAGTTCCTCGTCGCCCCAGAACACGCGGCTGGTCCAGATTGTTTCGGGAAGCGGCGGGCAAGCGGCCAAATGTTCCCCAACGGCGTTGCGGAGCAGGCGTCCGTCCGGGCACAGGCAGAACATGAAGCCCGGACGGGGAGCACGTTCAGGAACGGTAGCTGGCATTGCAGTTCACGTATTCGCGCCCCAGATCCGAGGCCAGGAGCGTGTACGAACCCGGACCGTCGCCAAGGGTGATGGTGATGGGCACATCGCGCCCCTTCAGCGGTTCGGCGAATACCGCGTCCACATCCATATCGACGGGCTGGCCGTTGCGGAACAGTTCCACCCCGCACAGGCTGACCCGGACGTTTTCCGGCGTCAGTTTCACGCCGCTGCGGCCGATGGCCATGACGATGCGGCCCCAGTTCGGGTCACGTCCGTACAAGGCGGTTTTGACCAGGGGCGAATGGCCGACGGTGCGGGCGACCTGTTCGGCGTCCGCATCCGAAGCCGCGCCCTTGACCGCAATGTGCGCAACTTTACTTGATCCTTCGCCATCCTGCACCAGCATATAGGCCAAGCGTCCCAACACATCTTCCAGGCTTGCTCCCAGAAGGGCCAGATCGGCCGGAGACACGGCAGACACGCCGGCACGGCCGTTGGCCAGGGCATAGACCGTGTCGTTGGTGGAGGTGTCGCCGTCCACGGTGACCCGGTTGAAAGTCCGGGCTACGGCGGTCTTGAGCAGCCCGGACCAGGCAGAAGCCTCCACGGCCGCGTCGCACAGCACCACGCAGAGCATGGTGGCCATGTTCGGGCAGATCATGCCCGCGCCCTTGGCCAAGCCTGCCAGGCGCACGCTGCCGCCGGATAACGGCACTTCCCGATCCGCCATCTTGGGGAAAGCGTCCGTGGTCATGATGGCCCGGGTAAATGTTTCCGGGCTGCCGCTGCCCAGGCGATCCGCCAGCACGGGCATGATGCGTTCCCACTTGCCCATGTCGAACCTGGGGCCGATGACGCCGGTGGAAGCAGGCAACACATCCTCGGGGGACAAACCGGTCAGAGACGCCAGAAGAGCCTGGGTTATGCGGCAGTTGGCAATACCCTGCTCGCCGGAAGAGGCATTGGCCAGGCCGGCATTGATCAGAACGGCTCTGGCCGAGGGCCGGCGGGCGATCAATTCGCGCCCCACGGTAACCGGCGCGGCCGGAAACTGGTTGGTGGTGAACACGGCGGCGGCCACGGCCGCAACGTCGCTGACCACCAGGGCGACATCATCCCGTTCGCCCTGTGAGGCGGAACGGAAACCGGCATAGGCCGTGGCAAAGCGGTATCCTGCGGGCGCTGTGATCATGGGAATCCTGTTTTCGAGAAGTACACGGGTGCGGCGCTATCGCCGCCGTCATCCGCAAACGAGTCAATCGTGCGGACGGCGGCGGCGATGATTAAGGATGGGCAATGAGGGCCGAGCCTAGGCCTTGCCGGAGCACCCCAGCACATTGCGCATCTTGTGCGCTACCATGTTGCGCACGGCTTCGCGCGCGGGCTTCAGGTACTGGCGCGGGTCAAAGGCTTCGGGCTTGTCCTGGAAGAATTTACGGATGGAGGCCGTGAGAGCCAGGCGGATGTCGGTATCGATGTTGATCTTGCACACGCTCATGCCGGCAGCTTTGCGCAGTATGTCTTCGGGTACGCCCTTGGCTTCGCCGACCTTGCCGCCGTAAGTGTTGGCCATTTTTACAAATTCTTCCGGCACGGAAGAAGCGCCGTGCAACACGATGGGGTATTCCGGCGGCAGCTTGGCGGCGATGGCGTTGAGCCGGGAAAAATCCAGTTGGGCATCACCCTTGAATTTATACGCGCCATGGCTGGTGCCGATGGCCACGGCCAACGAGTCGCAGCCGGTCTTCTGCACGAATTCCGCCGCCTGATCCGGATCGGTGAAAACATGTTCGGCTGACTGCACATGTTCTTCAATGCCGGCCAGCTTGCCGAGTTCGGCTTCAACCCATACGCCCTTGGGATGGGCGTAAGCCACCACTTCTTTGGTGACGGCGATGTTTTCCTCATAGGACAGGTGCGATCCGTCGATCATGACCGAGGTGAAGCCGCCGTCGATGCAGGCTTTGCACATGTCCACGCTCGGGCCATGGTCCAGATGCACGCAGACGGGCAGATCGGGATTTTCGATCAATGCGGCCTCGACCAGTTTTATGATGTAGGTCTGGCCGGCATATTCCCGCGCTCCGGCCGAAACCTGGAGAATGACCGGGGCTTTTTCGTCCCGGGCGGCCCACAGGATGCCCTGGATGATTTCCATATTGTTCACGTTGAAGGCGCCGACCGCGTAACCTTCCTTGTAGGCTCGCGCGAACATGGCCTTGGGTCCGATCATCGGCATATGCAACTCCTTGTGTTTGCTGCTGTTCAAGAGCCTTTGAGAGCTTCGATCAGATCGGCGATGACCTGTTCGGCCCGGTCTACGGGCACCTGGCAGGTGCCCACGCGGGGATGCCCGCCGCCGCCGGCCGCCAGCATCAGGCTGCCGATATCCGCCGTGCAGCTCCGGTTGAGGACGGAGTGTCCCACCGTGAGCACCACGTTCTGCTGCCTGAGTCCCCACATGATCTGGATGCTGACGTTGCACTGCGGATACATGGCGTAAATGGTGAAGCGGTTGCCGGAGAAAATTTCTTCTTCCGAGCGCAGATCGATGGCCAGCACGTTGTCATGCGTCTTGGCCCGGCGTCCGACCATGGCCGAAAAATCCTTCTGTTGGGCGAAATAGCGCCGGGAGCGTTCGGTCACGTCCGGCAGATTCAGGATTTGCTCGGCGGATTTTGTGGCGCAGTAGTCGATCATGTCCAGCATGAGCTGATAGTTGCTGATGCGGTAGTCGCGGTAGCGGCCAAGGCCGGTGCGCGGGTCCATGATAAAGCCGAGCAGCACCCAGCCTGTTGGGTCGATGATGTCGTCTTTGGTCAGGTCGGCGCTGTCCACCTTGTCGACAGCAATCATCATGGGATCGAAAAAGGGCGGAAATTTTTCGTACCCGCCGTAGTATTCCCAGATGACGCGGGCGCAGCTCGGCAAGGGTTTGGTGCTGCCCTCGAACGAGAACAGGCCGAGGCGTTCTTTTTCACTTGTATGGTGGTCGAACCACAGGCCGCAACCCTTGACGTAGGGCACATTGGCCAGAATGTCGTCTTTTGTGACTTCAACGATGCCGTCCTGCAAATCTTTGGGATGGGCAAATTTGTATTCGGAAATGAATCCCAAATGCTTAAGCAACACGGCACAGGCAAGACCGTCGAAATCGGACCGGGTAACCAAGCGCATGACATATCCTCCCATCAGGCTGAAGGTACAGGCGAGATTTTACATGCATACCGCGTACGCCCCGCCTTGGCAAGCGGAGCCTGCCGCCGGGCGCACTTTGTTCTCTATTTTCAAGCAAAATTATTTCCTGCTCAACCCTGGCCGATGCAAAAATAGGCAAAGCCCCTGCGGCCCAGAGACGCCGGGTTGTACAGATTGCGTCCGTCAAACAGCACGGGCGCGGTCAACAGATGCAGCACCCGGTCAAAATCCGGATTGCGGAACTGGTTCCACTCCGTAACCACAAGCAGAGCATCCGCGCCCGCGCAGGCCGCGTACTGGTCATCCACGGTCGCGAACAGGTCGTTCCCGGCCAAAAGAGCGCGGGCATTGGCCATGGCTTCCGGGTCAAAAGCCCGGATGCGCATGCCGTGCCCGGTCAGATTCCGGATGACGGACAAAGAAGCGGCTTCGCGCATGTCGTCGGTATTGGCCTTGAAGGCCAGTCCCCACATGGCCAGAGTGCGGCCGGCCACGCCGCCCTGGGGCGCGAAATACTCCCGAATGCGCAGGGCCATGGATTCTTTTTGCCGTTCGTTGACCCGTTCCACGGCGTTGAGCAGTTCCGGATTCAGGCCGATCTCGCGCGCGGCGTGGATCAGGGCTTTGACATCTTTGGGAAAGCATGACCCGCCATAGCCCAGGCCAGGATAGATGAAGTGAGGGCCAATGCGGTGATCCGCGCCTATGCCGGTTCGCACGTCCCGCACATCCGCGCCGATCTTTTCGCAGATGCAGGCTACTTCGTTGATGAAGGAAATTTTGGTCGCCAGCATGCAGTTGGCCGCGTATTTGGTCATCTCCGCACTGCGCGTGCCCATGATCATGAGTTTTTCCCGGTTGCGGGCAAAGGGCGCATACAGTTCCCGCAACATGGCCGCGGCTTCGGCCGATTCCGTACCCACGATCACCCGGTCCGGCTTCATAAAGTCGTTGACCGCATCGCCTTCTTTAAGGAACTCGGGATTGGACACCACTTCAAAGGGGATGTCGCGGCCGCTGCCGGCCAAAACTTCGCGGATCAAGGTCCGGACCCGATCGGCCGTGCCCACGGGCACGGTGGATTTGTTCACGACAATGAGCGCCCCGCGTAAGCAGCGGCCGATGCCGCGCGCCGCTTCTTCCACATGGGACAGATCGCAGGAGCCATCGGGACGCGGAGGCGTGCCCACGCAAATGAAGGCGAATTGCGCGCCGTTCAGCCCCTCTTCCAGAGAAGTGGTGAACATCAGGCGTCCGCCCGCGTGGTTGCGCCGCACCAGGGTGTCCAGACCCGGCTCGAAAATATGCACATGCCCGGCTTCCAGTTGGCGCGTCACTTCGGGATTGACGTCCACACAACACACGGTGTTGCCGGTTTCGGCAAAACAGGCCGCGCTGACCAGGCCTACATAGCCGGTTCCGATAATGCAAAGGCGCATGGCGGCTCCCCAAAATGTTTCGATGCCGGAATGAAAGGAATGTAGTGTTTGTGGCGCCGCGCGTCAATTCCCGGCACAGCCTGGTACGCCACAGTCCTCGTTGAGCCATGCCGGAATGCCCGGCTTGTCGTCGCGGCATGGCTTCGGACGCAACGGAATATCCCGAGGCATGCATATTTCACTGGACGCCGCCCGGCAAATGGTCTATTCGGAGAGACTGTTATGGCGCAACAGCATGGACTTTTGGTGGTCAACAAGCCGCGCGGGCTTTCCTCCGCGCAGTGCGTGGGCCGCATCAAGCGCCTCGGACAAAAAAAAATCGGCCACGCCGGAACGCTTGATCCCATGGCGACCGGGGTGCTGCTTGTGCTTCTCGGCCAGGCCACCAAAATTTCCGGCCATCTGATGGCCGGAGGCGAAAAGACATACTTGGCCGCGGTCCGGCTCGGGCAGACCACCGACACCTGGGATGCCGAGGGCAGGCTGCTCGCCGTATCGCCCGCAAGCGTGCTGGATGCGATCACCCCTCAGGCGGTGCAAGGCATCGTGTCCTCCTGGCTCGGCGCATCGGAGCAGGTGGTGCCGCCCTACTCGGCGGCCAAGCATGAGGGCAAGCCTTTGTATAAACTGTCCCTGGCCGGTCTGGACATACCGGTCAAGGTGAAGCAGATACACATTTCACGGGCGGAAGTCATACGGGTGGACCTGCCGTTCGTGAAATTCCGGATTACTTGCAGTTCCGGCACCTACATACGATCCCTGGCCCACAGCTTGGGGACGCGTCTGGGGTGCGGAGCCGTGCTCACGGAACTCGTCCGGGAATACAGCCACCCCTTTGGTCTGGACAGCGCGCACGATCTCGAAGAGATCCTGGCCGCGCCCCACACGCTGCCTGAACGCTTGCTGCCGCTCAGCGCCGGCCTGCCCGGCTGGCGCATGCTGATTCTGAATCCGGCGGAAGAATGCGTGGTGCGCGTGGGAGCGGGTGTCGCCTGCCTGCCCGGTTGTGCGGCCGGCGAACATGCCGTGCTGCTGGCTGAAAACGGCGCGCCCCTGGCCTTGGCCGAAGCGCGATCCGTCGGCCGTGACGGGCATGCATCGCTGTGCTGGGCCGTTTTGCGGGGACTTTGGTAACATGCAACCCATCTGGAGGATGACGCTGTGGTGATGGATGCTGTCAAGAAAAAAACCGTTATGGACGCGCATGCCAAGCACGAGGGCGACACCGGTTCACCCGAAGTGCAGGTGGCGCTTTTGACCGCGCGCATTGAAGGCCTGACCGAACATTTCAAGGAACACAAGAAAGATTTTCACTCCCGCACCGGCTTGCTGAAGCTGGTCGGGCGTCGCAGAAATCTGTTGAATTACTTGAAAAACACGGATGTTCAACGCTACCGGGCGCTGATCGAAAAACTCGGGCTGCGCAAGTAAACCGTTTTGCGGAAGCTTTTTGGGGAAGCTCTGCTTCCCCAAATTTTTATTGTGGTTCCAACGCCCGAGTGCGCTTGCCGCCACAAATCTTTAACCTAAGGGAAGGAGGGTCCGTGCAGAGGGCCGGGTTGCAGCGGCCTTTTCCGCGGGGTCTCTTTCCGGGAGTTACACCATGGCATATTATGACGAAGCGCGCCGTGTGACCTGCATGGTCGGCGGCAAGGAAGTGATCATCGAAACAGGGCGGCTGGCCAACCAGGCCGACGGCGCCGTCTGGATCCAGTGCGGCGGCACGGCTGTGCTGGTCACGGTTTGCTCGCAGCCGCTGGAACAGGACAAGGGCTTCTTTCCCCTGACTGTGGAGTACACGGAAAAAATGTACGCAGCCGGTCGCATTCCCGGTTCCTTTTTCCGCCGCGAAATCGGCCGCCCCTCGGAACGTGAAACTCTGGTTTCGCGCCTTATCGACCGCCCCATGCGGCCGCTCTTTCCCAAAGGCCTGCCCGAAGACGTGCAACTTCTGGCCAGTGTGATTTCTTCCGACCAGCAAAACGATGCGGACGTGCTGGCCGTAACCGGCGCTTCTGCGGCGGTGATGCTGTCCTCCCTGCCCTTCGGCGGCCCGGTGGCCGGCAGCCGCATCGGCCGCATCAACGGCAATTTCGTGCTCAACCCCACGGTCAAGGAGCAGAGCAACAGCGATCTGAACATCGTCTTCGCCGCCTCGGCCGAGGCTGTGGTCATGGTGGAAGGCGAAGCCCGCTTTGTGCCGGAAGACACGATCATTGAAGCCCTGGAATGGGGCCGCAAAGAAATCCAGCCGCTGATTCAGGCCCAGTTGCGCCTGCGCGAACTGGCGGGAAAAACCAAACTGGCCTTCACCCCGGCGGAGAATGACGCCGAACTCGTGGCCCGCATCGAGGCTTTGGGCGGCGCGGATCTGGCCGCAGCCCTGCGAGTGCCCAAAAAGCTGGAACGCAAAATCGCCCGCAAGGCTGTCAAGACCAAGGTCAAGGAAGCCCTGGCCGCGGACCCGGCGTTTGTTGAACGCCTGGGCGCGGTGGGCGACATCCTTGACCATCTGGAAAAAAGCATCGTACGCAAGCGCATTCTGGAGGAAGGTCTGCGCATCGACGGCCGCGACACGACCACTGTGCGTCCCATCCGCATCGAACCGGGCATTCTGCCCCGCGCCCACGGCTCCGCGCTGTTCACGCGCGGCGAAACCCAATCCTTGGCCGTGGCCACGCTCGGCAGTTCCACAGACGAGCAGCGCATGGATTCTTTAACCGGCGACGTGACCAAGCGCTTCATGCTCCATTACAACTTTCCGCCTTTCTCCGTGGGCGAGGTCAAACCCGTGCGCGTGTCCCGCCGCGAAATCGGCCACGGCGCCCTGGCGGAAAAAGCCCTGCGCCCGCTCCTGCCGGAGAAGGAATCCTTCCCTTTCACCGTGCGTCTGGTGGCTGAAACGCTCGAATCGAACGGCTCCTCCTCCATGGCCGCCGTGTGCGGCGGCTGTCTGGCCCTGATGGACGCCGGCGTGCCCATTCCAGCCCCCGTAGCCGGCGTGGCCATGGGTCTGATTCAGGAAGGCGACCAATTCATCGTGTTGACCGACATCCTCGGCGACGAAGACGCTCTGGGCGACATGGACTTCAAGATCGCGGGCACAGCCGATGGCGTGACCGCCGTGCAAATGGACATCAAAATCCGTGGATTAACCACGGACATTATGCGCAGGGCCATGAGCCAGGCCAAGGAAGCCCGCCTGCACATTCTGGAGGAAATGGTCAAGGCCGTGGCCGCGCCGCGCCAGGAACTTTCTCCCTATGCGCCGCAGCACGCCGAAGTCTTTGTCAATCCCGAAGTCATCCGGATGATCATCGGTCCGGGCGGCAAGAATATCAAGGCCATCACCTCGGCTACCGGCGCCTCGGTCGATATCGACGACTCCGGCCGCATCTCCATTTTCGCGCCCACGCTCGAATCCATGGAGCAGGCCAAAGAAATGGTCACCTACTACGATCAGCGCCCGGAACTGGGCAAAAACTATACCGGCAAGGTGCGCAAAGTTCTGGAAATCGGCGCCATTGTTGAAATCATGCCCAATGTCGAAGCCCTCGTCCACATTTCCCAATTCGATACCGTCCGGGTGGAAAAGGCTGAAAGCGTGGCTCGTCTCGGCGAAGACATGCTCGTCAAGGTCATCGAAATCAACGGCGACCGCATCCGCGCCAGCCGCAAGGCCGTCATTCTGGAAGAGCAGGGGCATCCCTGGAATCCGGAAGACACCGCCCGGCCCACCGGACCACGCCCGGATCGCAGAGACCGGGGAGACCGGGGCGATCGCGACCGCCGCCCCCGCCGCAGGGATTAACCCGAACAGACATACGCAAGGATTTGGGGAGGCAAAACCTCCCCAAACCATGCCTGAGCCGGATCAGGGCAGACAGTTCCTCCACCGAGAACGTTGATGCGCGCATCTTGTGTTTCCATCATCCTCGCCTCGCTGTTCTCGTTGTGGCTCCACCGCCCGTGTCCGGCCGCGTTGCCGGACACGCCTCTTACAGTTCGCCTGGAATACGCCCGTTCGGAGCAGGCGCGGCCTCTGCTTGTTGCCGTGCTCACGCCGCACACAGAGTATTACACTTACGCCCACCACGGCGACTCCCTCCTGCCCACGCGCGTCGGACTCATTGCGGCCAGCCGGCCTCTGACCGATGCTGACGCCGCTGTGCGCTATCCTCCGGGAGTTGTGCGCAGGGACGCGCTCAGCGGCAAGGATGTGGCGGCCTACACCGGCCCGGCGCCGGTTTTTCTCACGCTCCCGCCGGCCGATCTTGAGCGCAGCGAAAGTCGGCATCATCTGACGAACGCCGCAACGCTTTCGCTGCGCGTTTCCCTTCTTTTGTGCTCGGCCGCGCACTGCATCCCTGTGGACGAAATTTTCCCCCTGCCTCCGTTGCCGGATGCGGACGCCCTGCCCTTCATTCTCGACACGCCCTGGATCACGGCCTGGAACGATTCCGTTCCAGGAGTCCTGCTCACGGACCCGCCGGCAGACGCCTCCTTGTCGTTGTCCTTGCCGGCTTTACCCCTTGTGGCTGTACCCGGCACAAGCGATCTTGAGCGCAGCGAAAGCGGGCGTCATGCAACAGCCGCGCCCGCTCCGGGCTGGGATTTCAAACCGATCCAGGCGAACGCCTCCATCGAACCGACCGGACTCGCCACGGCCCTGTTCTGGGGCTTGCTGGCCGGTCTCATTCTCAACGTCATGCCCTGCGTGCTGCCGGTGCTGACTCTCAAAATGCTCACCCTGCTCGGCCCGGCCGGAGCGGGCGGCGACGATCCCGATCGGCTGCAGCGCTTTCGCGAACACAATCTGCTGTTCGCAGCCGGGGTGTTGACCTGGTTTGCCCTGCTGGCCGGCGCCATCAGTTTGCTGGATCTCACTTGGGGCGGCCTGTTTCAATACGCCGGCGCGCTGTCCGTTCTGGCCGGGCTGACCGGCCTGCTTGCCCTGTCCATGCTGGATCTGTGCACCCTGCCGATCATTGACCTCAAGCTCGGCCCGGCCACACCAACGAGTCCGCGCGGCCAGGCATATCTGGCCGGGCTGACCGCCACCCTGCTCGCCACTCCGTGCAGCGGCCCATTGCTCGGCGGCGTGCTGGCCTGGAGCGCATCCCGGCCGCCGCTTGTCGTGCTGGCCGTCCTGCTCGGCACCGGCTGTGGCATGAGCCTGCCCTATCTGCTGTTCGCGGCCCGGCCCTCGGCTGTGAACCTGTTGCCCCGTCCCGGCCCCTGGCTGGCCTGGCTGGAGCGCGGCGTGGGCCTCTTTCTGCTCGCCACCACGCTCTGGCTGTTGACCATCCTGCCGCGCGCCACGGCCTTGATTCTGGCCTCGGGGCTGATCGTCCTGCTCCTTGTGCTGATCCTGCGCCGATCCCGGCGCATGGGCCGATCCCCGTTGCCCTCTCTGGCTGTGGCCCTGCTCTGCGGCCTGCCCTGCTTGTGGATTCTGAACGGACCACACGAAGCCCCCGAACAGGACCGGGCTGTCTGGGAGCCGTTCACTCCCGAATCGTTCGCTCAAGCCCTGGGGCAAGACCGCGTGCTGCTCGAATTCACCGCCGATTGGTGTCCCAACTGCAAGGCCCTGGAACTGACCACGCTCTCGCCCGAACATGTGCGCGACTGGAAAAAGCGTTACAATCTGCGCCTCTTCCGGGTGGACATGACACGATACGATCCAGGGCGCGAAGCCCTGTTGCGCGCGCTCGGCAGCATCAGCATACCGCTGACCGCTGTGTTTCCCGCCGGCGAAAACTGGCGCAGCCCGCTTGTGCTGCGCGACCTTTACACCTCGGCCAGGCTGGAAAAAATTCTGGCTGACCTGTGATCGGCTCATGAAAAAACCACATCCTGCCTTGCCCGGTCTCAGCGTAGTCCTGGTCGGCGCGCGTTTTCCTGAAAATGTGGGCATGGCCGCCCGGGCCTGCGCCAACATGGGCTGCCAGAATCTGATCCTGGTCGCGCCCGAACGCTGGCTGCCGGACAAGGCCCGCCCCCTGGCCACGGCCAAGGGCGAGCCGATTCTTGACCGCATCCGGGTGGTGGACGATCTCCTGTGCGCTTTGGCCGATCAGGCTCTGGTCATAGGCGCCACGGCCCGTGTCGGCGGTTGGCGGCGCAATATGCTCACACCCGAGGAGGCGGCGGCCGCAATCATGCCCGTGCTGGACGAAAACGCGCCTGTCGCGCTCGTGTTCGGGCGGGAAGACCGGGGACTGCGCAACGACGAATTGGAACATTGCCATCAACTCGTGACCATTCCCACGGCCGGCGCCGGTTCGCTCAATCTGGCCCAGGCTGTGCTGATTGTGCTGTATGCCTGCTTGCGCGCCCGGAAAAAGTCTCGATTGCCCGGCTCCGCGCCTGATCCGGGGCATCTGTCGCGCCGGGCCACACATGCCGAGGTGGAGATGGTTTGCGCGACCATGCGGGAAACGCTGCTGGACATTGAGTACCTGCACCCGGACAACCCGGATTACTTTCTCATGCCTGTCCGGCGTTTTTTGGGAAAAACCGGACTGCGCCGGCACGAGGTGGATATGCTGATGGGAATTTGCAGACAAATCCGGCAAAAACGAACGCGGTGAAGGCGGGCGGATGGCTACCCGGCCCCCATCAGGCGGATCGACGATGGGTCCACATAAACCTGCCCCGGCCGCAGCCCTTCCGGTTCGGTTATCATCTGGCTTTTCTTGATTTCACGGATCGCGCTCTTTTCCAAACTGCAGTCTGCGAGCGCGATGATCTCGCCCTGTACCGATTCGGCCGTTGTCCAGTGGCGGATGTTCGGCTCGCCCGGCAGAGCCAGGGATCTGACAAAACGCAGTATGGCCGCCCGCCTGGGCTGGCCAAGCCAGCGCTCCAGCGTGTTCCAGACATGCTCCTGCGGCACGATGGGCTGCAAACCGAAGGGGTCACGCACCAGAAGATCCCGGCGCAGCACCTCCCGGTTCAGAATGCGATCCACCAGATCGTGATACTCGACATGCTGATCCAGTTGCTGCCGGAACATCTCCCGATCCCGCGACATATCCAAAATGCTCTCGTGCAAAATCGAACGGGCGGATTCCGCCCGCAAACGGTGCGTGATGAGCAGGCCGTTGAGCACGGCGTAAATGGCGCAGAACACGTCGACCTGTCCCTGAAAATACGGCTGCATGCCTCACCCGCACAATGCTTTCCGCAGAAGGTGCGATGCCCTATTGCACGTCCACCGGCGCAAAGCCGAAACGCTGCACATCGAACAAGCCGCGCGCCGTCAGTTTGAGCGCCGGGATAACCGGCAACGACAAAAAACTGAGCGCCATGAAGGGGTCCACGTTGGCCGGGATGCCCAATTCGGCGTGCGCGAAGCGTGTCATGTCCGTGAGGATGGCGTTGACTTCAGCCGCTGAGGCCGTAGACATCAGCCCGCCCACAGGCAAGGGCAGATTGCCGGCCACCGTTCCGCCCCGGCAGATAACCACGCCGCCGCCCTGTTCGCGCAGCGTCTCCACCGCCAGCCGCATAGCCGCCGTGTCGTCGCCCGCGATCACAATATTGTGCGAATCGTGGGCCACGGTGGAAGCCACGGCCCCATCCTTCAGGCCATAGCCTTCAACAAGCCCCAGCCCGATTTTGCCCGTGGCGTGATGCCGTTCGATGACCGCCAGCAGGTTCAGGCCCGGATTGCGGGACGGATCGAATACGCCCTCTGCCGTGACCTGCACGTCCCGCTCCAGATCCCGCGTGAGCAAGCTGCCGGGTTGCACGCCGATAACCCGGGCGCGACCCGAAGCCAGCCGCAAATCAAAGGCATCGCCCGGCAGGGGCGCCAGACGCACAGAGCGGATCAAAGCCTCAGAGGGGCGCAAAGGCGTGGCGTGCAGCATACGGCCACGTTCCGCCACCAGCTTGCCCCGGACATACACCTGCTGCGCTTTGAATTCCTTGAGATCCTGCATCAAAACAAAGTCGGCCTCGCGGCCGGGCGCGATAGCGCCCTTGTTCAAGCCGTAGCATTCGGCCACATTCAAGGTGGCCATGATGATTGCCAGAACCGGGTCCAGTCCGCCCGCCACGGCCAAACACAGATGGCGATCCATATGGCCTTCGCCCACCAAAGTTTCCGGATGCGCGTCGTCGGTGCAGAACAGGCAGCGCCGCAAGCCTGCCAAGGTCACGCCGGGCAAGAGCGCGGCCAGATTGCGCACGGCTGATCCCTGACGCAGATGCACGAACATGCCCCGGCTGATCCGTTCACGCACTTCTTCCACGCTTGTGCACTCATGATCGGAATGCACGCCGGCCGTGACGTAGGCGTCCAGCTCCCGCCCGCCGAGTCCCGGCGCATGCCCGTCCACCCGTTTGTTTCGGGAAAATGCCAGATCCAGCTTGCCCAGCACGTCCGGATCTTTGCAGATCACACCGGGGAAATTCATCATTTCCGCCAAACCCAGAACCCTGGCATGGTTGATGTACGGCGCCAGATCGTCTACGGTCAGCGTAGCCCCGGCATCTTCAAACGGCGTGGCCGGCACGCACGAAGGCAGGTTGAAGCGCACATCCAGCGCCAGGCCGTCCGAAACCCGGAACATGTAGTCCAAGGCCTCACGGCCGCCCACATTGGCGATTTCGTGCGGATCAGCAATGACTGTGGTCGTGCCGCGCGGCACCACGGCATCGGCAAAGCGCTCCGGCACCAGCATGCTCGATTCGATATGCACATGCCCGTCCATCAGGCCCGGCACCATGTACCGCCCCTGCGCGTCGATTGTCTTTTTGGCTTCCACTTCGTGCAAACCGGCGAAATAGCCGCCGGCGATGCTGACCGGCGTTTTCAGGATCGCGCCGCCGAATACATCCACCACTCTGGCGTTGCGGATCAGCAGATCCGCCGGTTCCCGCCCGGCGGCAACGTCAATCAGGCGAGTCCGCGTTCTGGTGTCCATAACTGCTCCTCATGTTTACGCCTCAGCCAGCGGATCACACCGCCGCGCCCATAAGCGCCCTGGCAAAGTCCTCACCGTTGAAGGGCCGCAGGTCTTCCATCTTTTCGCCCAGGCCGACATACGTGATAGGTATGCCAAGACGCAGCACGACAGCCAGCGCCATGCCGCCCTTGGCGGTGCCGTCGAGCTTGGTCAGGATGAGTTCGTCGATGCCGCAGCTCTCCTTGAATATCTTGGCCTGGGTCAGGGCGTTCTGGCCGGTTGTGGCGTCCATGATCAGAACTGAGCGCTGGGGCGCACCCGGATGCTTGCGGGCGATGACCGCGCGCACCTTCTTCAGCTCTTCCATGAGATTGGTCTTGGTATGCAAACGCCCGGCCGTATCAACGAACACGATATCATGCCCGCCGGCCAAGGCTTTGTCCATACCTTCCCAAGCCACGGCCGCCGGATCGGCGCCTTCCTCCTTGGCATGGAAGTCCGCGCCGACGCGCCCGGCCCAAATGCGCAACTGATCCACCGCTGCGGCGCGAAAGGTGTCCGCCGCGATCAAAAGAACCTTCTTGCCCTGCAGCCCGGCGCGATAGGCCAGCTTGGCGATGGTCGTGGTCTTGCCCACGCCGTTGACGCCGATGATCAGCACAACTTCAGGCGGATTGATCCCCGTCACCCGGCGCGGCAGTTTGAAAACCTCGGCGAATTCAGCTTCAATCAACGGCCGCAAAGCTTCGGGCGTACGCGCGCCGCCGGACTGGGCGCGTTTTTTCAAACGGCTGATCAACTCGGCAGCCGTTTCCACGCCCATATCGGAACGAATGAACAATTCTTCCAGTCCGTCCCAAAACTCCGGGTCGAGATCGCCGTGCCCGGCCAGCAGAACGGACAATCCCCGGCCGAACTGCTCCCTGGTGCGGGCCAGACCCTCATTCACTTTAAGGAAAAGGCGATCGCGCTCGTCCTGTTCGTCCTCCAGATCCAGGGCGAGAGCCAGGCGGTATTGCAGCTCGGAGCGGAAATCGCCCAGATGATGGTACTCCATGCGCTGGGTCCAGGCCTGGAAATCGCGGACAAAGGCCTCCGCTTCGGCTTCCGGCGCATCGAGCGCAAGCAGAAGAAAACGCAGACGTTCCCACAGCGCCTCACCCGCTTCGTCCACGCCGTGCAGGGTCACATCCAGCCAGCTTGACAGGCGTGGCGCGGCTGCGCGCAAAGATACGGTCAGAGCCTCACGCCAGTCCCCGGCATCCGCCGGCAAAACCGGCGCTTGCGCCTGGACGGATGCGTCTTTGTGCCCGCCGGACCACAGTGTGCGCAGTGAAGAGAAAAAACCCATTGTTCCTCCTCCGCTCAAAACTCGCCGTTCATGCACCGGGGCGCATGCCTCGTGGCGGAAGGCGGATTTTGCGGCGGGAGTTGGCCATACTTCTGGCGCGCCGACTGCAACCACAAAGCGCACGCGGATCGGCCGGGCAAAAAATGGACCCTGACGCCCTGGCTACACCGCGCGCTTGTCCACCACACGCGTGACCTTGCCCTCGGAGCGTTCGATGGTGCGCGGGTTGACCAGGGTGACCTTGGCGCTCACACCCAAAAATTCCTTGATCGGCTTTTCGATGGAGCGTTCGAGCTGCTGGAGCTTGCGCACCTCGTCCGAAAACGAAGCTTCGGAAAGTTCCACCCGGACTTCCAGGTGATCCAGATTGTCCTCGCGCGTGACCACGATCTGATAGTGCGGGGCAATGCCTTCCTGCTCCAGAAGGATGGCTTCGATCTGCGAGGGAAAGACGTTGACCCCGCGGATGATCAGCATGTCGTCCGAGCGGCCCACGAAGCGGCGCAGCCGGAGATGCGTGCGGCCGCAACGGCAGGGTGTGGGATCAAGGGCGGTGATGTCGCGGGTGCGGTACCGCAACAGCGGGATGCCCTCCTTGGTCAGGGTGGTGATGACCAGTTCACCCGTAGCGCCGATCGGCAATTGCTCGCCGCTGTCCGGATCGATGATTTCCGGCAGAAAATGGTCTTCGTAGATGTGCATGCCGTTTTTGCCGTCCACGCACTCCATGGCCACGCCCGGCCCCATGATTTCGGACAGGCCGTAAATGTTCAGGGCATCAATGCCCATATTGCGTTCCATCTCCTGGCGCATTTCTTCGGACCACGGCTCGGCGCCGAACACGCCGGTACGCAGGCACAGGTCGCGGAAATGGATGCCCTGTTCCTGCGCGGCTTCAAACAAATGCTGCGCATAGGAGGGGGTGCAGCACAACACGGTGGCGCCGAAGTCCCGAATCAAATGGATCTGGCGCTTGGTGGCTCCTCCCGAGGCCGGCACCACCGTGGCGCCCAGACGCTCGCCGCCGAAATGCGCGCCCAGGCCGCCGGTGAACAGGCCATAACCATAGGCCACATGAATGACGTCATTGGCGGTCGCCCCGCCCATGGCCAGAGACCTCGCCATGAGTTCGGACCAATTGTCCAGGTCGCGACGGGTATAACCCACCACAGTGGCCTTGCCCGTGGTGCCGCTGGAGGCGTGCACGCGCACGATGGTTTCGCGCGGCACGGCGAACAGGCCGAAGGGGTAGTTGTTGCGCAAATCCTGTTTTTCCGTGAACGGCAACAGGGTGATATCGCTCAAGCTGCGCATGTCTTCCGGCGCCAGGCCGCGCTCTTCAAAGCGGCGGCGGTAAAAGGGGACATTGGCATACACCCTGGCGCACACGTCCCGAAGACGGCGCAGTTGCAGAGCCTCAAGTCCCTCCCGGGGCAGTGTTTCAAGGTCTACATTGAAAATCATGGATGTTCTCCCGGCAATGAGGCATCGTGCAAAAGACATTCGTATTCCGGCAGCGCTTCCGGGTGTGCCGTATTTGTTGGCTCTGGTCAAGCAACAAACTGAAGCGCTACCCGGCATTGCCCATCTCCGTGAGAGCATTGACTTTTGCCAAACCGCCGGGTAATCCCCTTGGTCTTGTCCCGCCAGAACCTTTTGGAGGGCGCATGAACCCCGACACCAAGCTGCACGCCGCACGGCGCGACCGTCTGCGCGCTGTGCTCCGGCGTGAAGGACTGTCCGCCCTTTTGGTCAGCCAGTCCGCCAACCGTTACTATCTGTCCGGTTTTGCCTTGCACAATCCGCAGGAAAACGAAAGCGCCGGCATGCTGCTCGTCACCACGGGCGGCGTCGACCTGCTGTTCACAGATTCGCGCTACCGCGACGAAGCGCTGCGCCTATGGCCCGAAGCGGGGCTGCGCATTTACAGGGGCAATACGCCGCCGTCTACGATTGGAGAAAGCGTTTCCTCTCTGGGCGCGGGCGTGCTCGGCCTGGAAGCCCGCGGCATCAGCCTGGATTTTTTTGACCAATGCGCCGCCTCCTTGTCCGCGCTGGTGGAAATTCGGCGTACATACGGGCTGATTGAAGAACTGCGCTGCATCAAGTCGCCGGACGAACTGGAGCGCATAGGGGCAGCCTGTGCCCTCAACCACGCCATGATGGCCTGGCTGCCTTCCGTGGCTCTGCCGGGACGCTCCGAGGCGGCAGTGGCCTGGGACATTGAAAAATTTTTCCGTGAGCGCGGGGCGCCGGAAACGGCTTTTGCCGTTATCGTCGGCCGCGGTCCCAACGCGGCCTTGCCCCACTGCGTCCCCGGCGGCGACAGGCTGCAACAGGATGATCTGGTGCTGGTCGATGCAGGCTGCCGACTGCGGGACTACTGCTCCGATCAGACCCGCACCCTCTGGCTCGGGCCAAACCCTTCCGCCCGTTTCCGCGATACCCTGCAGGCCGTGCAAGAAGCCCAACGCCGGGCTGTCGCTCTGATCCGGCCCGGTATCCCCTGCTGCGAAGTCTTCCAGGCAGCCTGGGATTATTTTGTGCAACTCGGCGTATCCGACGCCTTCACCCACGGATTGGGGCACGGCATCGGGCTGGAAACGCACGAAGGGCCGAACCTCAACCATGCCAATGCCCTGCTGCTTGAGCCGGGCATGGTCGTTACCGTGGAACCCGGTTTGTACGACCCCGCCTGGGGGGGCGTGCGCTGGGAACATATGGTGGTTGTCACCGAGGACGGAAATCGGGTATTATAGCCTTTGGCCGCTTGTTCGATCAGGATTCATCATGCGCAGCAGGAAATGTGACATCCGATGAACATCGCCTTTGTAAACGCCACCCGCAAATGGGGCGGAGTGAAATCGTGGATGCTTGATGTCGGCGAGGCGCTGCATGCCCGCGGGCACGCGATCCGGGTTTATGGCCGCCAGCCGGATTTTGTGGGACAAGCCCGGCACAGGATCGGGCATGGCGAAACCGTGGTCTTCGGGCCGGATCTCAACCCCCTGGCCGTGCTGCGCTTTGCCAGAGCCTTTCGCTCCCAGCGCATCCAGGCCGTGTTCGTCAATGTGGGAAAAGACTTGGCCACAGCGGGCGTGGCGGCGCATCTGCTGGGCATTCCCGTCATCCAGCGCGTCGGCATGCCGGAGGATATTCCCGAACGCTTCAAAAGCAGCATGCTCCACCGCGTCATCCGGCCGCGCTTCTTCTGCCCCTGCCGCTACATCGCCGACGGATTCATGCGCAAGCTGCCCTACATCCGCCCGGATCGCGTGCATACCCTGCTGACGGCCAAGGCAATCCCCGACACAACGCTCGTTCCCCATGCGCCCCGCCGGCTTGTGGCCACCCAACAGCTCAATGCCGACAAAGGGCACGATGTGATCCTGCGCGCCTTAGCCGGCGTCAGCGCCCCCTTTGAATTCCACGTGGCGGGCACGGGCCGCCGGGAAGCGGAACTCAAACGCCTGGCGGACGCGCTGCATCTTGGCGAGCGCGTGGTCTGGCACGGCTTCACCACGGATATCCCCCATCTGTTGCGGCAGTCGGACATTTTTTTGCTGGCTTCACTGCACGAAGGCTTGCCCAATACCCTGCTGGAAGCCATGGCCCACGGCCTTCTGCCCATTGTGCGCGATGTGGGCGGCGTGCGCGAAGTGCTCACCCCGGAACTTGAACCCTGGCTGTTGCCGGAAAAATCCGGACCCGAAGCATTCCGCTCCATGATCGAACGCGCCCTGACCCTGCCGGACGCGGATCTCCTGGCCGTCCGCGAAGCTTCCCGCGCCGCCTGCCGCCTTCACTGCGACATCGGCGCCATGATTCTGGATCTGGAACATTGGCTCGACCATGAGGTCATCCGTGGACACTGAGCGCATCCGGGAACAGTTCCGGCGCCGGCTGCACGCGGCCTGCGCGCATCTTGCCGGCCGTCCGGCCACCTTCTGGGAAGAGATCCTGTTTGTCCTGTTCTGCCTGTCCATCGTCCTGTTCCCTTTCGGACAGGCCTTCAGAGTGCTGCCGCCTCTGCTCTGTTTGCCGGTGCTTGTCCTGTTGTACTCCAAGGACTGGCCGAACCGCACCCTGTCCCGGCTGCCCGTGCGCTGGTTTTTCGCCGGATTTTTTGCCTGCATCGCTTTCGAGGTGCTGGCTTCGCACTGGCTCGCCCTGTCCTGGCACACTGTGCGGCCCAACCTGCTGCGGGGCTTTCTGCTGCCCTTTGTAGCCATGGAATGCGTCCGCAATGAACGGGATCTGCGCTTTTTGACCGGCTCCTTCGCGCTCGCGGCCGCCATCACCGGCCTTTGCGGCGTATGGCAGTTCGCGGTCGGAACCGATCCGTTTACCGGCACGGCGCCCTATGGCGGCTTCACCTTCGAGCCGGGCGCGCTCGCGTCCCTGCGCGATTTTCGTCTGACCGGCCCCTTGAGCACTTACCGCGTCGGCAACTACCTGGCGCTCATCGGCCTGCCGGCCTGTGGCCTGTTCCTGCTGTGGCCCGACAAGCCCGTCATCCGCCATCGCGCCGTCCGGCTGATCCTGACTTTGTGCGTGCTCGGCCCGGCTGTATTTTTGTGGATCGGCGCTCAGGCCCGTTCCGGCTATCTGGCCGCGATCGGCGGCCTGTATGCGACCTGGGTGCTGTTTGCCCGGCCTCGCCTGCGGATCGCGCTGCTCCCTCCGCTGATCGGACTGCTGCTCATTGCGTTCGGGCCGGAACGCATATCGCTCGCCCACGCTCTGGCTGACGAACGACGCGCAATCTGGCACACGGCCTGGCAATGCTTTCTGGCCCATCCCTGGTTCGGCACCGGCGCAGGAACCTACCCGGAGGCCTGCGCCGCTCTGGGAATCACCCAGTTGAGCACGGGCAATCCCGTGCCTCCCCATCCCCACAACATCTATCTGCAATGGCTGGTTGACGGAGGACTGTCCGGCTTCACCGTCCTCTTCCTGTGCGCTGCCGTTCTGACTGTCTGGAGCGCCCGAACCATCCGGCGCGGTTTGCGCGCTGACCCGGACCGGACCGTGTTCTGGCGGCTCACAGCCTTTTTCTGGGCCGGCTGGTTCGGCTACCTGATCAACGGCATTGCGGCGCACGGTTTCTACCGCACCTGGTGGATTGCCACATCGTTTTCCCTGCTCGGCATCCTGCTCGGCGCCTGCGCGCGCGGCAGCCGGCATATGGAGGATTCATGACCGCTCCCATGCTTTCACCCGCCCTTTCCACGTTGCGGTCTCTGGTCGATGCGGGCATCAACGCTGTTGCGCCGGGCGGCGCCGTGCTGCGCCATCTGCGTCTTGACGGCTCTATCCTGCGTGCCGCCGGTCATGCCTGGGATCTGGCAGAGCGCAAACGCGTGCTGGTCCTGGGCGCGGGCAAGGGGGCGGCCCCCATGGCCGCGGCGCTGGAAAACCTGTTGGGCGACCGCATCACCGACGGCCTGGTCATCGTCAAGTACGATCACGGCTTGCCGCTTGCACGCATCCGCCTGGCCGAGGCCGCCCATCCCGTTCCGGACCGGGCGGGCATGGATGCGGCTGCACACATCGTGCGCCTGGCCGAAAACGCCACGCGCGACGATCTGCTTATCTGCCTGTTCACCGGCGGGGCCAGCGCCCTGACCCCCGCCCTTTGCCCCGAAGTCAGCCTGAACGATCTGCAAAGCTTCACCGGCCTGCTGCTGGAATGCGGCGCCACCATCCACGAAATCAACACGGTGCGCAAACACCTCTCGGCCTTCAGCGGCGGCCGGCTGGTCCAGGCCGCAGCCCCGGCGCCGGTGCTCGGCCTGATTGTCTCGGACGTGGTCGGCGACAATCTGGATGTCATCGCCTCCGGCCCTACCGTGCCGGATACAAGCACCTTCGCGGACTGCGCGGCCATCATGGACAAATTCGCGCTCTGGCCGCGCCTGCCCGCCTCCATCCGCGACCGCCTGCGCCAAGGACTGGACGGGCGCATCGCGGAAACTCCCAAGCCCGGCGATCCGGTGTTCGCCGCCGTTGCCACCCTGTTGGTAGCCACCATTTCTCAAGCCCTGGAAGCGGCCGCACGCGAAGCCCAGACGCGTGGCTGCGCCGCCCGCATTTTGCGGGCGGACATGACCGGCGAAGCCCGCGACCAGGCCGCCGATTTCGTCAGCCAAGCCCGTCAGGCCGCCCGGACCCTCCGGCCGGGCGATCCGCCCCTGTGCCTTTTGGCCGGCGGCGAAACCACGGTCACCCTGCGCGGCAAAGGTCTCGGCGGCCGCAATCAGGAAATGGCCCTGGCCGCCACCTTGCTGCTGGACAACGATCCCCGCATCTCTATGGTCTTTGCCGGCACCGACGGCACCGACGGCCCGACCGATGCGGCCGGCGGCTTTGCCGACGGCGCGGCAGCCGGCCGCGCCCGTGCGATCGGCCTGGATCTGGCCGCACGACTGGCTGACAACGACAGCTACCACGCCCTGGACGCCCTCGGCGCCCTGCTCCGTACCGGCCCCACCCGCACCAACGTCATGGACATGGCCATCGCGCTGGTGGAACCCGCGTAACGCCCAAAGATCTGTTCCCAATCAGCCCTGTCCCCGGCCGCTGTCGCTTGCGGGCGGCTTGCGATCTGTCGGCTTTTCCCGTATCACTGAAAAAATTTTCTTTTGAGGCCATCATTATGGATGAACTTTCGCAGCCGTTGCCCGAAGACGTCAGCACGGCTGATAACGCTGCCGCTGGCGCGTCACGCCGTCCCCGCCGGGGAAACCGCAAACCGCCGGGGACAAATGTTCGGGAACAAACCAAGCTCCCTGTACTTGCCTCTCCCGCTTCCGAACCAGCCGCTCCGACGCCGGGCAAGCCGGCCGCCTTGAATATGTCCCACCAGCTTTCTCTCGGGGCGGGCGCTGTCCGCCAGGCTCTTCCCCAAGCGGACGCGCCGCGCCCGGCCCTTGCCGATACGCCGGAAAACGCGCCCCCAAAACGGCGACGCCGCCGTGGAGGCCGGGGTCGTAAACGCCCCCCGGACCCCGGCGCGACCGCTCAGGAACAGACTACGACGACGATTCCCGCAGCCGCAACGTCCACGGCCATGCCCCCCAAAGCACCAAAAACGCGCCCAGACGCAACGCCGGAACGACCCGAACCCGTTGCCGCCAACCTGGAAGCCGCTCCGGCATCCCCAACTGACAAACCGGCCGGGCAACGCAGCCGTTCCCGTTCCGCGCGCGCCGGCTTGACCGCCAAACAGAAAGCCTCTCCAGGCGATCATCTCCCGGCCCAAATCGCTGCATCCGCCCTGCCCGAGATGCCTGCTCCGGAGCACACCGCCCCCGACGGTGCGGATGCGCCGCCGGATACTGCGCGGCACGAACCGCATGCGCCCAAAGCCAGCATACCCCTGGCGGCCGACACGCCCGCCCTCTTGCTGGACGCCGGCGCTTCCGTTCTGGCGCCGGTGCCGGTCATGAGCGAACCGGATGCTCCCCGATCCGGGCGATCCCGCCGCCGGGGCGGCCGTGGCCGCCGTAGCGCCCAACCCGTGCCACAGCCCGATCCGGCCGCACTTGCGCCCAGACCGAAGGAGCCGACCGGCAAAGCTGAATCCAGGCTTGAATCCAAGGCCGAACCCAGGGCCGACGGCAAGGGGCGCGAGCTTCTGGTCAGCGTTTTGCCTGAAGAACAGGTGGAAGTCGTGGTTCTCGAAAACGGCAAAGTGCGTGAATACTACATTGAAATGACAAACCAGGTCAAAATCCGGGGCAACATTTACAAGGGCGTGATCAGCAACATCGACACGAATTTGCAGGCAGCCTTCGTCAATTACGGATCGTCCAAGAACGGCTTTCTCCAGATCGACGAAATCCATCCGGAGTACTATCTCAACCCGCTCAACGCGGGCAAGGGGCACAAGTTTCCCCCCATCCAGAAGGTGCTCAAAGCCGGGCAGGAAGTCCTGGTCCAGGTGGGCAAGGAACCGACCGGCAGCAAGGGCGCCTTTCTGACGACCTGGATTTCCCTGGCCGGGCGCTTTTTGGTGCTGACCCCAGGGCAAAACCAGATCGGCATTTCGCGCAAGGTGGAAGACGGCGAGGAGCGCAACCGCCTGCGCGAACTGATCAAAGGCCTTGACCCCGGCGAAGGGCTGGGGGCCATCGTGCGCACGGTGAGCGCCGGCATCACCAAAACAACCATGCAGAAGGATCTCAACTTCCTCAAGCGCCTGTGGCGCGACATCCGCAAGAAAGGCATGCTGGAAAAGCCCCCGGCCCTGATCTACCAGGAGCCGGGCCTGGCGGCCCGAGCCGTGCGCGACTACCTGACCGACGACGTGACCGAAGTCTGGGTGGACGACGAAGCCACCGCCACCGCCATGCGCGAAATGGTGAGCCTGCTCTTTCCCCGCAAGCCGGATCTGATCAAGGTGCATACGGACCCGCGCCGCACTCTTCTGGAAACATTCGACGCCCTGCCCCAGATCGAGCAGATCCACTCCCGCGAGATCAGTCTGCCTTCGGGGGGCCGGCTGGTCTTCGACCAGACCGAGGCGCTCATGGCCATTGACATCAACTCCGGCAAATCCGGAGGCGGCAACAAAAACAATTTCGAGGGCATGGCTTTTCGCACCAATCTGGAAGCCGCCGAGGCCATTCCCCAACAGTTGCGCCTGCGCGACATCGGCGGCCAGATCGTGATCGACTTCATCGAAATGCGAGACCCGCACCAGGTGCGCGAGGTGGAAAAGAAACTGCGCGCCGGCATGAAGATTGACCGCGCCCGGCACGATATCGGCAACATGAGTTCCTTCGGCCTGTTGCAGATTGTGCGGCAGCGCACCGGTTCGTCCGCCATTTCCATCAGCATGGAAGCATGCCCTTTCTGCCAGGGCACGGGAACCAGGCGCAACATGGAATGGCAGGCCGTGCAGGCCTTGCGCGATCTGCGCCGCAAAATGCACGATTCTCGCGACAGCGGCCAAACCGGCCTGATCTATACCGTGGAAACCGAGCTGGCCTGGTATCTGCTCAACCACAAACGCGAACATTTGACCCGACTGGAACGGGAACTCGGGGTGGATCTCGAAATCCGCCCCGGCCGGACCGCCTGATGGAGCAGCCGCCGCAAGGGTCCGTACTGTTGCACATGTGCTGCGGCCCCTGCGCGCTTATGCCCGTGCGCCGGTTGCGGGACGAAGGCTTTACGGTTGCCGGCCTGTTTTACAATCCCAACATCCACCCGCTCACGGAATACCTGCGCCGCCGCGACGCCGCCCATCTGGCCGGGCAGCGCCTGCATCTGTCCGTTTCGGAGGCAGATACGCCGCAAGACGCCTGGGATGTGGCACGTTGGCTGGCGACTCTGCACGATCCCGCCCGTGCCGGCAATCCACTGGGGCCGGAGCGCTGCGTCTTCTGCTGCCGCGAGCGCCTCATGCACACAGCGCGCCGGGCCAGGGCCGGGGGCTTTGCCGCCTTCACGACCAGCCTGCTCTATTCGCGCCGCCAGCGGCATGAAGTGATCCGGCAGGAAGGCGAACGCGCGGCCGAAGCCGTGGGCGTGCCCTTTCTGTATCGCGACTTCCGGGCGGACTGGCAGGCCGGCATTGATCTGTCCAAGGCCTGGAATCTCTATCGCCAGAACTACTGCGCCTGCATCTACAGCGAGGCTGATCGCTTTGCCGGAGAGTTGCACGCCGCGCATGGGAGCTAGTGCCCTCCCGGCGTTGCTCAAATTGATGGCATTCTCTTGACGGGCCAAAGGAAAACAGTTAACGCTCAAACCCTTGCAATTTTTGGCAGCGCCTCAGTCTGAACAGGGAAGGCCATGTTCGAAAGCTTGTCTGACCGACTTTCCGGAGTATTCCGATCCTTCGGCAGTCGCCAACTCACCGAAGATGCCATCCGCGAAGGATTGCGCGAAGTCCGCCTCGCCCTTCTGGAAGCGGACGTCAACTTCGCCGTGGTCAAAGACTTCGTGGACCGGGTGCGCGACAAGTGCATCGGCCAGGAAGTGAGCACAAAGCTGACCCCGGCCCAGTATGTGATCAAGGCCGTGCATGACGAACTGGTCGCACTGCTCGGCGGCGGCACGGCCGAACTTACCCTGCGCCCGGCCCCCGGCACGGGTGATCCTGGCGTGATCATGATGGTCGGCCTGCAGGGTTCGGGCAAAACAACCTCCGCGGGCAAACTGGCCAACTTGCTGCGCAGGCAAAAGATGCGGCCCCTGCTTGTGCCGGTGGACGTATACCGCCCGGCGGCCATCGAACAGTTGCGCACTCTCGCCCGGCAACTGGATATCCCCTGCTTCGCCTCCACTGTTGCCATGAAGCCCGTGGACATCGCCAAAGCCGCTCTGGCCGAGGCCAGGCTGCACGAAGCCAACGTGCTCATTCTGGACACGGCCGGCCGTTTGCATGTGGATGAACCGCTGATGCAGGAACTGGCCGATCTGAAGGCCGCCGTGCATCCGCAGGAAATTTTGCTCGTTGCCGACGCCATGACCGGCCAGGATGCCGTCACCGTGGCCGGCGCCTTCAACGACAACGTGGGCATAACCGGCATCGTGCTGACCAAGATGGACGGCGACGCGCGCGGCGGCGCGGCCCTGTCCATCAAATCCGTGACCGGGGCGCCGATCAAGTTCGTGGGCACGGGTGAAAAACTGTCGGATATGGAAAGTTTCCATCCCGACCGGGTGGCAGGGCGCATCCTCGGCATGGGCGATGTGCTCACCCTCATCGAGCGCGCCCAGGAAAACATCGACCAGGAAGAAGCCGAAGTCCTGGCCAGAAAAATGCAGAAGGCCAAATTTGATCTGGAGGACTTCAGGGTGCAGATGCGCCGGGTCAAGCAGATCGGATCGCTGGAATCGATCATGAAGATGATCCCCGGTCTCTCCGGCCTGACCAAAAAGCTGGGCGACATGCGGGCGCCGGAAAAAGAACTGCGGCGCACCGAGGCCATCATCAATTCCATGACCATGAAAGAACGCCGCAACCCGGATCTGCTGAACGGCAGCCGCAAGACGCGCGTGGCCAAAGGCGCGGGCGTGAGCATGGGCGAAGTGAACCTCTTGCTCAAACAGTTTGAGCAGATGCGCCGCATGATGCGCAGCATGATCGGCGGCAAGTCCCCCAAGATGCCTTCCATGCCAAAACTGCCCGGAGCAATGCCCGGCCTTTCCGGAATGAGTGGGCTTTCCGGAATGGACGGTCTTTCCGGAATGGAAGGCATGATGCCCGCGCGCGGCGCATCGCCCACCAAGAAAAGGCGCGATATCAAAAAAGAACGCGCCAAGCGGAAAAACAAAAAGCGCTGACCGGAGAATCGTTAATCCGGCCGGCCGGGCATTGTCTTGACGCAATTCTTGTGGCAGAATCATTTTTTGGATCGCGCACCACGCGATACACATCAAGGAGTGCAACACATGGCTGTGAAACTAAGACTTACCCGCATGGGCAGCAAAAAACGCGCCTTCTTCCGCCTGGTCGCCACCAACAGCGGCACCCGCCGCGATGGCCGTCCCCTGGCCTTTCTCGGCTGGTACAATCCGCACACCAAGCCCGCCCAGGTGCAGATGGATATGGAACAGGTCAAGGCCTGGCTGGATCGCGGCGCGCAGGCTTCGGACACGGTGCGGGCGCTGATCCGCCAGGCGGAAAAGCCCGCCGCCTGAGTCGCCATGCCGCCGGCGAGATCCGCGAGGACATCATGAAGGAACTCATTGTGTATATTGCCCGTTCCCTGGTGGACCACCCGGACGCAGTCCAGGTGACCGAGGTCATGAACGGCCAGGATCTGGTGCTGGAATTGCGTGTCGCCAAGGATGATCTGGGTAAAATCATCGGCCGCCAGGGGCGCATGGCCAGGGGCTTGCGCACGGTGCTTTTCGCCGCCGCCGCGCGATCCGGCCAGCGGGTTCTTTTGGACATCGTGGAATGACGGCGCGCCGCCCGCCTGCCCCCGCGCCGGCATCCGATCCCGGCCCGCTGGCGGTCATCGGCACACTGACGCGCGCGCACGGCTTGAAGGGCGAAATCGGTCTCAATTACTACGCTCAGTCGCTGGAATGGCTGAACGGCCCCATCTGGCTGCGGGCCGGCGATGCGCAGCCTGCCCGCCAGGTTGCAGTGGCGGGCATGCGCCTGCACCGGGACCGGGTGCTGATCCGCCTTGTGGGCGTGGAAGACCGCAATGCGGCCGAGCAACTGCGGGGGCTGACCGTGCTCATGCCCGAATCCGGGCTGCCCGAATCGGACGCGGACACCCTGTACCTGCATGACCTGATGGGCCTTACGGTACTGCTGCACGCCACCGGAGAGACGATCGGCTCACTGGCCCATGTGAGCTTCATCGGCGAACAGGAACTCTGGATCATTGAAGCTCCCGGCGGAAACGAAATCCTGTTCCCGGCCGTACCGGACTTTGTCGACATTGTGGATCTGGAACACAAGATCATCCGCATTTCTCCTCCGCCCGGACTGCTCGATCTCTACGCCGCCACAATCCCGCGCTGAAAGCGCGTTGCACGATCGCCTTCGAGGTGCCCATGCCGGCTTCGACTTCATCGTTGCGCAGCATCATTTTCGCTGTGGCTTCGGGGCAGTTTTTCCTGCCTTTTCTCATGGCCGGAGTCATGACCATTCTGCCCGCCATCGGCAAAGACATGCAGGCCAGCGCCATGGAACTCAGCCTGATAGGCGCGGTCTACTCCCTGTCGCTGGCTATTTTTCACCTCATCGCCGGGCGCATCGGCGACATCATGGGCCGGCGGCGGCTGTTTCTGATCGGTTTCGGCCTTCTGATTGTCATGACCGGCCTGATGACCATGGCGCCCGACATACCCACCCTGCTCGGCCTGCGCTTTGTGCAGGCGGCCGGCACCGGCATCATGAATACCACCGCTCTGGCCATTCTGGTCAGCAGCACGCCGCCGGCCATACTCGGCCGGGTGCTGTCGCTGACCAGCCTGGGCTTGTACCTGGGCATTTCGCTCAGCCCTCCCATCGCCGGTTTTATCACCGCCACCCTGGGCTGGCGTTGGCTGTTCGGCCTGATTGTGCCCCTGGCCCTGCCTGCCTGGATGCTGATGGCCTTGACAGTCAAGGGCGAATGGTACGAAGCGCCGGACGATCCTTTTGACTGGCCCGGCTGTTTGACCTATGCCGCCAGCATCACCATGCTGGCTGTCGGCGCAACCTGGATTGCCTCGTCCTGGTGGGCCTGGGCGCTGATCGGCGCCGGCTTGATCGGCCTCTGGGCGTTCATCCGGGTGGAACAACGCAGCACGCGCCCGCTGGTGGATATCGGTTTCACCCTGCGCAACCGGGCGCTGTCGCTCGGCCTTTTGAGCGCCTTCATCAACTTCGGCTCAACCTTCGGCGGACTCTTCTATTTCAGCATGTATGTGCAGCACATCCATGGCCTGAATCCTTATGAAGCCGGCATCTTTCTGGGCATTCAGCCCGTGGCGCAAATGCTGCTGGCGCCTCTGGCCGGCAGATTGTCCGACAAATACGGGGCGGAACGCATGGCCACACTGGGCATCGGCCTGTGCGGCGCGAGCCTTTTACTGGCCACGCAGATCGGCCTTTTCACATCGCTGCACTTTATGGCTGCGGTCCTGGTCGTGGGCGGCTGCGGCATGGCGCTGTTCGGCCCGTCCAACACTGTGGCCATTATGAGCAGTGTGGATGAGCCGCATCTCAGCCAGGCCTCCGGCCTGGTCGGTTCGGTGCGCACGCTGGGCATGCTGGCCAATATGGTGCTGATCAGCATGATCATGCTGGCCTATCTGGGCCACAGCACGGTCACGGCCGATAACGCGCCGGTTTTTATGCAAGCCATGCACTGCAACTTCGTGCTGCTCGGGCTGTTCAATCTGGTGGGTTTTGCCTGTTCCCTATCGCGCCTGCTCCGCCGGGAGATCCCATGAACGATTGCATCCTGCTTGACGCGGGCAGCGGCGGCCGGGCCACGCGCCGATTGATCCGCGATCTGTTCCTCCGGCATTTCCACAACCCCAGCCTTGAGGCCGGCAATGATGCGGCCCTTCTGCCGCGGCCGGACCTGCGCCTGGCCATGAGCACGGACAGTCATACCGTACACCCCCTGTTCTTTCCCGGAGGCGACATCGGCCGCCTGGCCGTGTGCGGCACGGTCAACGACGTGGCCATGCTCGGCGCCCGGCCGCGCTGGCTGTCGGCTGCCTTCATCATTGAAGAAGGACTGGAATACGGCGTCCTGGAAGATGTGGTCCGCTCCATGGCGCAGACGGCCACGGCCTGCGCGGTGGAGATTGTGACCGGCGACACCAAGGTTGTGCCCAAGGGCGCTTGCGATCGACTCTTTGTCACGACCACCGGCCTTGGCGAAGTCTTGGCCGATCCCGCGCCGTCCGGCAATCGCGCCCAGCCGGGCGATGCGATCATCATTTCCGGACCGATCGGAGCGCACGGCCTGGCCGTGCTCGGCGCCCGCAGCCCTCTGCCTTTTTTATCCGGCATTGCCAGCGACTGCGCCCCGGTGCATCACCTGGTGCCGGCTCTTTTGGAGGCGGTGGGTTCGGACGGCGCGCTGCACGTTCTGCGCGACCCCACCAGGGGTGGCCTGGCTACTGCTGTAAACGAAATCGCGGAACAATCCGGCGTTTCCTGCCTGCTGGACGAAGCCTCTATCCCCGTGGACGAGGCCGTGCAAGGCGGCTGCGCTGTGCTCGGTCTTGACCCGCTCTATTTGGGCAATGAGGGCTGCCTGATCTGCCTGGCGCCCGAAAACCTGGCCCAAGCCGCCATAGATGCGCTGCGCGGCCGGGGCTGTTCCCTGGCCGCCCGCATCGGCGCGGTCCTGCCCCTGGACGCAAGCGCGGCCGGGCAGGTCAGGCTGCGCACACGCCTTGGCGGGCAGCGCCTGTTGCCCATGCTGGAGAGCGATCCGCTCCCCCGAATCTGTTAAATTCTGCTGCCACATGGCCTGCCTGCCGCCTATTCCACAAGCGGCAGGCCAAGCAGGGGATCATCGCGCAGCCAGGCCTGGTGGCAGCGCCCCAGCATCGCTTCATGCCGCCTGACCAGTTCGCGCTGTTCGTAGCATGTCACGATGGTGTGCCGGGCCGCCTGGCGCACCGGCTCAAGCGCAGGGGCGCGGTCCAGCAGATCCGCCATAATGTCGGCTGTGGCCTGGTAGTCCGTAAAGTCGTGCAAAAATCCGTTTTCGCCGTGCCGGATCACTTCCCGCACCGGCTCGGTATCCACGCCCAAAACCAGGCACGCGCAGCTCATCGCCTCGAACACCCCGGCCGACAGCGCATGCGGCGCGATAAGATAGACATGCAGATCGGAAGCGCGCAGAATGCTCCGGTATTCCTTGAGCCGCGCGAAATGCACAATGCGCGCCCGATCCGCATGCTGTCCGAGCAGGTCGCGGGCTTCGCGCCGCAGTTCTTCCACACGGTCTGGTTCGGACCCGGTAGCCAGAACAAGGGCGCGGCACCTCGGCCTGGTGTTGAACAGGCGGGGCAAGGCGCGCAGGAAATACGACAGACCCCGGCCCGATTCCTGGATGCGTCCGGAAAAGGTCACCAGTTCGCCCGCAGAGGACAGATCGAGATCTTCGTTGATCGCTGTCTTTTCCCGGCAGCCCCCGTTGCCGGGAAAGTAAAACTGCGTGTCCACGCCTCGGGGCATGACCTGCATGCGGCTGCTCACGCCGGGAGGAAAATGCTTGCGCTGGCAAGCCGCGGCGGTAACAGGCAGATGGCACTCCAAAAGGGAGTTGATCTGCACCAGATTCCGCACCCGCGCCTGCGCATAGCAAAGGCCGGAGACGCTGCGCCGCAAGGAATAGGCGGCGTGTTCCTCATCGGTATGGTACCAGTCCGCGTACACGGCCAAAAGCGCTTCCGGAAACACGTCGCGCACATAGAAGCCGGCCCCCATAAGCGCCGAGGCGTAAATGATGTCCGGCACAAAGCCTTGTTCCCGGCGCAGGATCAAAAGACTGTTTGCCGTGGCCGCGCCCCGGCGCACGGCGGCGCAGATGTCACGCTCGGCGAGATCCGTGGCCGTGGCTTTCTCCGGATCGTGAATCCGGGCCAGAGGTTTGGGCTTGTTGAGGATGAATTTGCGCACTCCGGGCAGGTTCAGATCGCTCCGGTCGAACTCGGAAGCAAAAACCACGGCGTTGCCCGGCAGCGAGGCAAGATATGTGGCCAGATAGCGGAACGGGCCGGGGAAAGCGTAGTGCAGAAAGAGAAAACGCATACCACGTCCATTTGGGCCTGGACAATTTCACGGCACACGAAGCTATCGTACTCTGATTCGCCGTGATCGGCAAGGTTTGCCGCCTCCGCATCTGATTGGCATTCCTTGATAGTCTCCCTTCGCAAGCGAACGGGCTTCCCTGGCGGGAAACCCGTTCGCCGATCGTACACTAAGCATGCTTCAGAATGTACAGGTTGATATCATTATAGTCATTATTCGTCACAGGGTCATGATACGAAATCACATAGTGGTCATAGAGGTCGGATTCGGGCCGACCCTCAATCTGTACCGCGGAGTGCTGCTTCGCGTTTTCGAGCAGTGTTCCGTTATCCCGCACAAGGTTGTCCAAGATATCCGAGTTGCCCGTGAGCACAAGGGACACCAGTAGGTTGTCGTCGTTTTCGTGGCCTCCGGTGTAGCCAATGCCCTGCTTGATGCTCAGATTGTCAAAGCCGTGCAGCAGATCGTCAAGGCTTGCCTGGTTGTCGGAGGCCAACTCGATCAGCAGGGCTTCAAAACCGTGGATCGTGGTGGTGGAGCCGACGTCGAGGTTGTCCAGGTTGTTGCTGGTCAGGCCCAGAATATCGCCCAGATGGGCCATGCCGCCGTCTGCAAGCGCCTGCACGACCTCCTCGTTGCCGCCGCCTTGCAGGTCCACGCCGTCCGAGAGAATGCCCCTGAGCATCAGGAAGTCGTCGCCTGTGCCCAAGTCGATGCTCCCGCCAATGATATCGTTTTCGATCCACACTTCATCGTTGCCGCCTCCGGTATCGATGCCGCTGTTGTCCAGCGCGCCGATGATGTGGATGAAGTCATTGCCGCCACCGGTGGTGATGTTGGAGTTTTGCATGCCGATGGCCGCCTTGCCGTTTATGTCGGCGGTGACTCCGATCGTGCTGCCGCCGTCGCCGATGATGGTGATGCTGGAGCCTTGCATGCCGATGGCCTCGCAGTAGTCTGAGTTGCCGCCGATGCCCTTGGCCTCAATGTTGATCGTGGTCTCATCATTGCCGATCATCGTGATGGAGGCGCCCTCCACCATGCCGTGGGCGATGGTGCCGCAGTGGATGTATTCACAATCAGCTATGGCCTTGATGTCGATCGTGTCCACGCCGGCGCCTTCCTTCGTGATCGTGCCCCCCTGCATGCCGGTGACTTCACCGGCTGTTTTGCTAAAGCTGGCCTCGATGCTGATGTCGGCAGCGCCAGCGCCGATCAGGTTGATCGTGCCCTTCTCCATGCCGATGATGTAGTTGTCGCCTTCACTTTCAGCTATGGCCTTGATGTCGATCGTGGCTTTGCCCTCACCCTTTTTCTCGATCGTGCCCCGCATGCCGGTGAGGTAGGCGTTGGCGGCGCCGGCGCTGCCACCTCTGGCCGTGATGTCGATCGCGACATCGCCGTCGCCGCCCTTCGTGATCGTGCCCCCCATGCCGATGGCGTTGGCCTCACTTTCGGCGAATATTCCGGCGTCGATCATGATGCTGTCCTCGCCCGCTCCGGTTTTGATGGAACCCAGCATGCCTCTGACTTCGCTCGTTTCGTAGCTACCACCGGAGGCAATGGCACTGATGGTGATATCGGTATCGGTAGCGCCGGCGCCGGTCGTGTCGATTGTGCCCGACATGCCCCAGGCAGAGGCCATGGGGTGGGGACCGCCTTCAGTCTCAGCAATGGCCTTGATGTCGATCTTGAGCAAGTCGGCGCCGGTCGTGTTGATTGTGCCGCTCATGCCGTAGGCTTTGACGAAGCCTCCGTCGTCGGCTTTGGCCTCGGCCTCGATGCGGATGTCGGCCACGCCGGCGCCTTCCTTCGTGATCGTGCCCCCCCCATGCCGCGGACGTCGGTGACATGAGTTTCGGATCTGGCCTTGATGTCGATCGTGACATCGCCGACTCCCTTCGTGATCGTGCCCCCCGCCATGGCGGAGACTTCGGCGTAGGCTCTGTCACCTGTGTTTCTATACTCGGTCGTGATGGTGATGCTGTCGTTGCCGTCGCCGGTGTGGATGACGGAGCCGGCCATCAGGCCCGTGACGGCGGTATCGCCCTCAAAAATATCTTCCACCTGCTTGTAGGTGATGGCGATGCTGTCGTCCAGATCGCTGGATTTCACGTCGTATATGCCGCCGCCAGGCCCGGCATGCCATTCGCCCCAGAGCATCCCCTTCTCATAGGTCGAGTCCGGCAGATCGGTCACAGGCGTAAACGTGCCCTGATCAGGGGAGGTAAAGTCCCCGTCCGGCCGCACAACAAGCTGTATGGAATAGAGCGGCTTGCCCGCCGCCGTGATCACGCAGAGATAACAGTTGTTTTCCATCTCCGCATCCACATCCGGGGGACCGGAAAAGGTGATGCTTCCCTCAATTTTATCGTAGACAGGCTTATCGTCGAAGGGATTGTCGATTTCTTCGCCCTGGGCGTTGTAGAACGTAAAGTCCACCTTGGCCGGCAGCGATCCGGTGGCGATCGCGGCAACGCCCGCTTTGTAATCCACGGACAGAAGCGACATGCTCAGAGCCGGCGAGGAGTCGTTTCCAACATAGTGCATGACCCCGCGCGCGATATAGTCTGTGGGATTGAAGACGACTTCCGGATCGGGCGGCGGAGGCGGCGGAGGCGGTGGTGGAGGCGGTGGTGGTGGAGGAGGCGGCGGTGGTGGAGGAGGCGGAGGCGGCGGAGGCGGCGTGACCTCCACAGGGCCGCTGCTGTTGCCCGCAAAGCCGCTGTCCACACCGGAGGCAGCCAGGCTCACGCCTTCCACAACGCTGCCGCCGCGGACCGGGGTCGGACCTTCTTCGGGATCGGGTGCGAGATCAAGCCCCGCCAGCTTGTCCAGGCCTTCCTCCAGGCCGGAATCAGCCCAGTCGCGAAAACGCGCGTCGGCGGCCAGGGCCTCGGCATCGGCCGCGGGCATGAGATCCTCGTCACCCAGAGCCGTAAAGAAGGCCTCGCCGGATACGGCGAATCCGTCCAGCACAAATTCCGGCATGTTCTCCAGATGATAGGTGGTGTAAAAATCGGTCACGCGAAAGCTTGCGCCGTCCGAAAAACTGAAGACCAAATCGCCGCCGTCTCTGCTCACTACGGCATCGGCGCTCGGAAAATCAAATACGAAGCGCGTGTGTTCCGTGCTCTCCACTGCCACTGTGCGCCCGGCTTCCGGCCAGGTCAAACGTAGGTCAGACATTGCATACTCCTGTCGCTAAACGTTACGAAAAGCACTCTTTGGTGCTGCATTGTTGTGGCAAGAACTCTGGGGAAATGCCGCTGCGATCGACGGCCACGAGAAGAGACAGCAGTTCTTGCCTTGGGGGCGTGAAACAAGACGCGCCTTGAGCGCCCTGTATTCACTGCAACCGGGCGCGGCACACAACCACAAATTTTGCGCGGTCTTTGTGCTGCGCCTTGGCCCCTAATAGATAGTGGGGCCGGGAGGACTGCCGTCCTGAATATGACGAGGGCGGAACGATGATACGTTGTTGCCCGGCCTTCCGGCCGGGTATCCCCCTCGTGGGGTAGCCTTGAGTTTACTACCGTAGGCTACATGCTTACACTATCCATCAATCGCGTATATGTCAATACCCCCGGCAAAAATTTTTTTCAGCGCGCAATGTTTTCGCTGCGGCCATTTTCCAGAACCGCCGCCTGCACCAGAATAGTCGCCTCAACGCCGTTGGCGTCGGCGTAGTGCCACTCCATGTGGCTTTCGCCGTGGATGATCCGGGTAACGCCCGTGTCCCGCCAATGTGTGCCCAGGTTGACACGATTGCCGTGGATGGCGATGCCGAGCTTATTTTCCAGATCTTCCGCGTTGCTCAGGGTGACGTTGGCTTGCAGAAAGACCTCCGCGTGTGCGGCAGGGCCGTTTGCAGGCTCGACCAGAACGTCGATGCTGCGGGTTCCGGGTTCGAGCACATAGGAGTGGAGCAAGGTCTTCAGAAAGTGCTCGTCCGGGCCGATCAGAAAATCAATGTCCCCACCGCCCTCGACAATGGCCCGCATATGATCGAACACGGCCACATCGTCTGCCTCACCGCCGTATCTGTCGACTTCTCCCTTGCCGGGCAAACGGCTGTCGCCTTCGCCTGGCCAGATCACTTCATCTCCATAGTCTCCATAGTCTCCAGCGTACCCGTCGTCCTCACCGTCCCCGCCATCCTTGACAGAGGTCTGCCCAGTGCCGGACACGGCGGCATCATGCCGCGTGAGGGGCGTATCGCCGCCGGGCGTACCGGCGCCCTTGTCCGGCAAAGGGCTGTCGCCTTCACCTGACCAGACCACTTCGCCCCCGTCGCTGAAAAGAGTGCTGCCGTGGCCGGCGTCCACGAAGTCGTGGTGGCCGTCGCCAAGGCGCACGCCATCACCCCCACCGGGCGCGGGCGCGTTTTCTTGGCCACCCGCCGTCACGATTTGGCCGTATTTCGATTTGAGTACAAAAATGTCCGCCATCTGAAATTCCCTTACTAAATAAAACCCGACGGAAGGAACTTGTCAAGCCCTCCGAAAGTGTCTCTGTCTGTGCAATACCGGCCATTTACTCATTGACATGCCGCTTCAATTGCATAAATCTTTTATTCCCCCCGCGCCGTGCGCTACGCCAATTCGTGGAGAAAGCATGTTTTCGTTTCTCGCCCGCGCCATTTTCGGCTCCAGCAACGAGCGTTATTTGAAACGCCATCACCCGGTTATCGCCCGAATCAATGAATTGGAAGAAAGCATGCAGGCCATCCCGGCCGACGGCCTGCCCATGCGCCTGGCCGCATACCGCGAGCAGGTCGCGGGCGGCCGCCGCCTGAATGACGTGCTGCCCGAAGTCTTTGCCCTGGTGCGCGAAGCCAGCGTGCGCACGCTGGACATGCGCCACTACGACGTGCAGCTCTTGGGCGGCATCGTGCTGCATGAGGGGCGCATCGCCGAAATGAAGACCGGCGAAGGCAAAACCCTGGTGGCCACGCTGCCGGTGGTGCTCAACGCCTTGACCGGCAAGGGCGTGCATGTGGTCACGGTCAACGACTACCTGGCCCGGCGCGACGCCGACTGGATGGGACGCCTGTATGCCGCCCTTGGCCTGCGCGTGGGCGTCATCGTGCACGGTCTGGACGACAACGAACGCACGGCCGCCTATAACGCCGACATCACTTACGGCACCAACAACGAATTCGGGTTTGACTATTTGCGCGACAACATGAAGTTCGACGCCGGGCAGCTTGTCCAGCGGCGACACCACTACGCCATCGTGGACGAAGTAGACTCCATCCTGATCGACGAAGCCCGCACCCCTCTCATTATTTCCGGCGCTTCGGACGAATCCACATCCCTGTATATCCGCATAGACCGCATGGTGCGCAAGCTCGGCCCGCAGGACTTTTCTCTGGACGAAAAAGCGCGCACCGCCATGCTTACAGAAATCGGCGTGGCGCGCTGCGAAGACATGCTGGGCGTGGACAATCTGTACGACTCCACCAACATCGCCATGCAGCACCATGTGGCCCAGGCGCTTAAAGCCCATCACATCTTCAAGCGTGATGTGGACTACATCGTCAAGGACGATCAGGTCGTGATCGTGGACGAATTCACCGGCCGCCTCATGCCCGGACGCCGCTACAGCGATGGTCTGCACCAAGCTCTGGAAGCCAAGGAAAATGTAAAAATCGAGGCTGAAAACCAGACCCTGGCCTCCATCACCTTCCAGAACTACTTTCGCATGTATGAAAAACTGGCGGGCATGACCGGCACGGCCGAAACCGAGGCTGTGGAATTTCGCCAAATCTACAATTTGGACGTTGTTTCCATTCCTCCCAACAAGCCCATGATCCGCAAGGACTTTCCGGATCAGGTCTACCGTACGCGCCAGGAAAAATTCCAGGCCATCATCGCCTCCATCAAAGAACTGCACGCCAAGGGGCAGCCGGTCCTGGTCGGCACCATTTCCATTGAAATTTCCGAATACCTGTCTACCCTGCTGCGCGCGGTCGACGTGCCGCACACGGTGCTCAACGCCAAGCACCACGCCCAGGAAGCTGAAATTGTGGCCCAGGCCGGCCAGGCCGGGCATGTGACCATCGCCACCAACATGGCCGGCCGCGGTACGGACATCGTGCTCGGCTCCGGCGTGGTCGCGCTCGGCGGCCTGCACATTCTGGGCACGGAACGGCACGAATCCCGCCGCATCGACAACCAGTTGCGCGGCCGCTCCGGCCGCCAGGGCGACCCCGGTTCCTCCCGCTTCTACCTGTCGCTGGAAGACGATCTCATGCGCCTGTTCGGATCGGATCGTCTTTCCTCCATCATGCAAAAGCTCGGCATGGAAGAGGGCGAGCCTATTGAAAACGCCATGGTCACCCGCGCCATCGAAAACGCCCAAAAACGCGTGGAAGGCCACAACTTCGAAATCCGCAAAACCCTTCTGGACTACGACAACGTCATGAACCAGCAGCGCGAGGTCATTTACACCCTGCGCCGCGAACTCATGCAGGAAGACGATCTCGAACCCGTGGCTCTGGAATTTCTTGACGATCTGCTCGAAGACATCTACGCCCCCTTAAACGGGGCAAGCGGCGCGGATCCGGACACAAGCGCCGGCGTGCGCGGCCGCCTGCGCGATGTGCTGCATCTGGATCGCGCTTTTGCGTCGAAATTGCCCGATGCGCCGCAGGAATTGCCCGATGCGCCCCTGCCGGACCAGGATGCAGCGCGCACGGCGGTCATTGACATGCTGAACGATCTGCATGCCCAAGCCGGCCCTGTCTACAAGGATATTCTGCGCTACTTCCTGCTGGGAGAACTCGATCGCTGCTGGAAGGAACATTTGCGCGATATGGACTTTCTGCGGGACGGCATCGGCCTGCAAGGCTACGCCCAGCGCGACCCCAAACTGGAATACAAAAAGCAGGGTTTTCAACTGTTCCAGGCCTTGCTCCTGCGCATCCGTGAAGGGGCTTTTCGCACCTTCACCCGCCTGCGCATAGAACAGCCCGAAGAAAAAGACTTTCAGCACAAAGAGACCATTCCCACGCCTGCTGCGCCCGCGCCTGCCTCTGCTTCTCTGCCCGGCGCTCAGGCAGGCCAGCGGCTTGATCCCAAAATCGGCCGCAACGAACTCTGCCCCTGCGGCAGCGGCAAGAAGTACAAGAAGTGCTGCGGCCTGAAATGAATTGCGGCATATTTACACCCCCGAGGCCACTATGCGATGCGCACAGCGACTTGACCGCTTCAAGCCCTCCGCCACCCTGGCGATCAATGCCGCCGCCCTGGAATTGAAAGCGAAAGGCATCGCGATCACAAGCCTGGCCATTGGTGAACCCGATTTTGCCCCGCCCCGGCATGTGAGTGACGCCGCCAAAGCGGCTATTGACGCGGGGCATTCCCGCTATACGGATGTGGCCGGCATCGCCGCCCTGCGCCAGGCCGTGGCCGGCTACTACCAACGCCTGTATAAAGTGACGGCAACAGAAAACCAGGTTCTGATCGGCAACGGCGGCAAGCAAATTTTGTATAATCTGCTGCTTGCGCTCATCAATCCCGGGGATGAAGTGCTCATTCCGGCCCCCTACTGGCTGAGTTATCCCGACATGGTCTTGCTGGTGGACGGCGTGCCGGTGAGTGTGTTCGCCGGCCCGGAGCAGGCCTTCAAAGTAACGCCGGCCCAACTGGAAGCGGCCCGCACGCCGCGTACACGGGCGCTCATCTTCAACTCTCCTTCCAATCCGACCGGCGCGGTCTACACCAGGGCAGAAACGGACGCGATTCTGACCTGGGCCATGGAACGCGAACTCTTTGTCATTGCTGACGAAATTTATGATCAACTGGTTTACGCCCCGGCCGAGCCGTACAGCGTCTCTTCCTGGTGGCAGCGTTTTCCCGAACGCTGCGCCGTGGTGAACGGACTGTCCAAAACCTTCGCCATGACCGGCTGGCGTGTCGGCTATGTGCTGGCCCATGCGGATCTGGCGCAGGCCATGGCGACGATCCAAAGCCAGACCACATCCAATGTGTGCGCTGTGGCCCAACACGCGGGCGTTGCGGCCCTGAACGGCTCCTACGCCGATCTGCACACCATGCGGGCGGCCTTTATGCACAGACGGGATGCGGCCTGGGCGGAAATCGCCACCTGGCCCGGCGTGGCCTGCCCCAAACCGGATGGCGCCTTTTACCTGTTTCTGGATTTGCGGGCGCTGTTTGCATCGGCCGCGCCGGATGAAACCAGCCTGTGCGCCACACTGCTGCGCGAGGCCAATGTGGCGGTTGTGCCGGGGAGCGTGTTCGGCGCGCCAGGCTGCATCCGACTGTCGTATGCGGTTCGTGAGGATGAACTGATGGCTGCCCTCGCGCGCATGAAACATGTTTTGGGCGGCGCCGGTGCGTGGTAAGAAAAAGCCCCCGGAAATGTGTTTCACGTGAAAACATATACGAGCGCATACCCCTTCTGATCAACAGTATGGAGGCATAGACTTGTGTCCCAGCGCAGCGCCATGGATCTTCCCTTCGCCCTGACCAGGTTTCTTTCCCTGGTCTCATTGGTGCTGATTCTTGCCTCCAGTCTCGGCCTGGCCCTGTTCATCGGACGGACGGCCAACAAAATCCTGCTCAGCCGGCAGCAACAATATGCCCAATTGGTTGCCGAAAACCTCAACCAGCAAATTTATCGCAGGTTCACGGTGCCTACCTGGCTGGCCTTCGGGCGCATTGCCTTGCAGCAGACGGCGCAGTATGAACGCCTGGACGAAGTGATCAAGACCAGCATCGGCAGCCAGCAGATCGAAAGCCTGCGCATCTTCGACCAGGTCAAGGTGATCGGCTATTCCCTGAACCGGGAAGAAGAGGGCCGCGCAGACATTTTGGTTTCCGGTCTGGACGCCGTGTTCGAACGCAAGCGCCCCATCTATGAAATCGTTTCGCCCATGCCGCACTGGCGGGCTTTTTTTTCTCTCGACCCGCCGCCCAAGAATTTCATGCTGCGCACGGTCTATCCTCTGAGCATCGATCTCTCGTTTCACGATGCGACCGAAATTCCCCTCGTCTCGGATGAAGTGCTCGGCGTGATCGAACTGAGCCAGGATATCACACAAGACTACGCGGCTGTCATCCGCTTTCAATGGATCATTCTTTTGACCTGCATCGGTTCGTCGCTGGTGCTGTTCGCCATTTTGCAGTTTTTTATCATCCGGGCGGAACGCATCCTCTCTGTGCGCATGCAGCGCACGCGCAAGCTTGAGGCCGAACTGCACCAGAGCGAAAAGCTGGCCAGCATGGGGCGGGTTATCGCCAGCATCGCCCACGAAATCCGCAACCCGCTCGGCATCATCCGCTCCAGCGCCGAACTTTTGCTGCGCCGGGCCGAAGACAACGATCCCTCCACGCGCATTCTGGAAGCCGTGTTCGATGAAAGCTGCCGCTTAAGCCAGACGGTCAACGACTTTCTGGACTATGCCCGGCCCCGGCCGCCCAAGTATATGCCGGTGGATACGGGTCTCATTCTGGACCAGGTGTGCGGCTTTCTGGAAAGTGAATTCAGCCGTTACCAGATCGAACTGCACCGTGAGCAGATCGGCGATCTGACGGTAGCAGGCGACAAAGATTTGCTGTATCGTGCCTTTTACAATGTTCTGGCCAACGCCCTTGAAGCCTTGCGCGGCCCCGGCCTGATTCGCCTGCGGGCGGAAGGAGAGCTGGAAGAAGTTACGGTGGCATTTGCGGACAACGGCTCCGGCTTTCCCGCCGATGCGCTGGAACGGGCGCTGGACCCCTTCTTTACCACCAGAGACAACGGCACAGGCCTTGGCCTGCCCATTGTCAACACCATTGTATCCAGCCACGGGGGTCGGCTTGACCTGTCCAACCATCCGGCCGGCGGCGCGGTTGTTGCCATCACCCTGCCCCGGCTGCGCAAGGATTTTGCATGAATGAGAAAAAAAAAGCGCACCTGCTGATTATAGACGACGAAAAAAATTACCTGCTGGTGCTGGAAGCTTTGCTCATGGAAGCCGGCTACACGATCACCGCCTTAAACGATCCGGAGACGGCTTTGGCCTTTTTGGCGGACTCGGAGGTGGACGTAATCATTACGGATATGAAGATGCCCAAGGTCAGCGGGCAAGAGGTGCTGACCCATGTCAAACAGACCCAGCCCCATATTCCGGTACTGATCATGACGGCCTTCGGCTCCATCGAGGGCGCGGTGGAGGCCATGAAATACGGCGCCTTCCACTATATCTCCAAGCCGTTTTCCAATGACGAGATGCTGCTGTCCGTACACAACGCCGTGCAACTCTCCAGCGCGCACCGTCAATACCGCCTGTTGCAGGAAAACCTTGAAGACCGTTTCGGCAAACACCAAATCGTCGGCAGCAGCCGGGCCATCCGCGACACCATGTCTCTGGTGGATCAGGCCGCGCCAACCCGCTCCACCGTGCTCATCACCGGTGAATCCGGAACCGGCAAAGAACTTGTGGCCCGCGCCATCCATTTTGCCTCGCCCCGGCGGCAGGGACCGTTCATCACCGTCAACTGCATGGCTCTCAATCCCGGTGTGTTGGAAAGCGAACTGTTCGGGCACGAGCGCGGCTCTTTCACCGGCGCTGTGGCCATGCGCCGGGGCCGTTTTGAGCAGGCGAGCGGTGGCACCCTGTTTCTGGATGAAGTCGGCGAACTGTCGCCGGAACTCCAGGTCAAGCTGTTGCGGGCCTTGCAGGAACGCCGGTTTGAGCGCGTGGGCGGCACAGAGGAAATTGAAGTCGACATCCGCATGGTCGCGGCCACAAACAAGAAACTGACTGACGCCGTGGCCGTCGGCACCTTTCGCGAAGATCTGTTCTATCGCCTGAATGTCATCAACATCCCCCTGCCCCCTCTGCGCGAGCGGCGAGAAGACATCCCCGGCCTTGTAGTCCATTTTGCGGAAAAAATTTCCAGGGAGAACGGTGTTTCCCTCAAGAGTTTTTCCACCGAGGCCTTGAACTACCTGACCGGGTACGAATGGCCGGGCAACATCCGCCAGTTGCAAAACGTTGTCGAACGTTGCCTTGTACTCGGTTCGGGCGACGAGATCACGCTCGACAACCTGCCCCCGGAAATTCGGGACGAAGAAGCGCAGTTCAAAAGCGCGGTTGATCTCTTGCCGGTGCAACTCGATCTGGCCGACACTCTGGAAAAAATCGAAGCCGCCCTGATCCGCAGAGCGCTGGTGCGCTCGGAATTCGTGCAGGTCAAGGCGGCGGAACTGCTCGGCATTTCTAAGAGTCTGTTACAGTACAAGCTGAAAAAATATGCCATCACCGGGCACTGATCCGCGCGCGCCTGGTCCCGGGCCGGCCGTTTTCCGGCTGCGCGGGCATACGGCCAGAGACCGCGCCGCCCAAGTTTTGCTCCGCCTGCACCACCCACAGGCGGAGCGCCGGAGCCTGACCGTCCAGCAGGCCGTGGACGCCGCCATCCGCCGCCCCCCCCGGCTCGGCCCGGCCGACGCAGCCTTGCTCACCGAGTTGATTTACGGCAGCCTGCGCCGTGATCTGCGTCTGCGTTGGCTCCTGCACCGCTATCTGCGCCAGCCGGACAAACTGCCGCCTGCGGTGCGCACTATCCTGCTCGTCGCAAGCTACGAACTGCTGCATCTGGATCGTGTGCCCGCGCACGCCACGGTCAACTGGGCCGTGCAGGCCGTGCGCGACAATTTGGGTTCCGGACTGGCCCACCTGGTCAACGCCGTGTTGCGGCGCATCACGCGCCTGGGCGAAGCCCCCCGCGAGGACGCCTGGTATGCGGCCCAAATGACGGATTCCGTAGAGCGCCTTGCCATCGTCTGCTCCATTCCCGCCTGGATTGTCAGGCTTTGGCTGGAAAGCTGCGGCCCGGAAACAACCGAGGCTCTGGCTCGGGCCGCCGGCCGCACGCCGTGGCCCGCCGCCCGGATCAATATGGCCCGACCCGGCTGGGAAACCTTGCGAGACGCCCTGCTCCAGGGTGAAGCCCAAAGCGTCGGTTCTGCTGGCATTCTCTTCCCGCCTGGCAGGGTGTTTCACGATCTGTCCCGTCTGGCCAACGACGGCGCACTGTCCTGGCAGGGCGCCGGCAGCCAGCGCCTGCTGCATCGTTTGCAAGCCGACGCCTGGGACGGCCCTGTATGGGACGCCTGTGCGGGGCGCGGCGGCAAGACCTGCGCCCTTCTGGAAATGGGCAGAGATGTCCGCCTGGCCAGCGACCCTCACCTTGCGCGCTTGCAGGGTCTGCGCCAGGAGCTGGATCGGCTCGGCCTGCCGCACCCGGAACTGCGCCAAGGTCAGGCTCAAGAGCTTGATCCCGGCTTCATCCCCCGCACCGTGCTGCTGGATGTGCCGTGCAGCGGGCTTGGCGCTCTGGCCCGCCGGCCGGATACACGCCTGCGCCAAAGCCTGGATCAAACCAAAGAACTTGCGGCCGGACAACAGGCCATCATCGACGCGGCCTGGGGGCATCTTGCGCCCGGCGGCCGCCTGGCTTATCTGACCTGTACCGTCAATCCGGCTGAAAACGAACACCAAACAGCCCGCCTGCTGACCCGGCCCGACGCCCGGCTGGAGATCGAAATCCCGGCCCGTCCTGAATCACACGGCGAAGACAGCATGTACGGCGTTGTGGTGCGCAAAACGCAGTAAAATAGGTAGTGCCTCCCGGTATTGCTCAAATTGATGGGGGACCGCGCCATGCCCACTGACGCCGCGCTCGCATTCACCCATGCCGGCCCGAAGGCCGAGCGGCTTGACAAGCTCGTGCAAGCCAAGGCCGGAGACGGCCTGTCGCGCGAAACAATCAAAAAGCACATCCTGGCCGGCCTGTGCCGCGTCAACGGGATGGTCCACACCGATCCCGCCTGCAGAATCAAACCGGGCCAAGAGATCACAATCAGCCTGCCGCACGGAGAATCCCGCCTTGAGGCCGAGCCGGGCACAGTGAACATACTCTGGCGGGACGAGCATCTTTTGGTGATCAACAAGCCCGCCGGTCTGACCGTGCATCCTGCTCCAAGTTGTCCCCAGGGTACGCTGGTGCAGCGTCTTTTGGCCGTCTGCCCCTCGTTGCGCGCGCACGAAGGCTGGCGGCCGGGCATTGTCCACCGTCTGGACAAAAACACCAGTGGTCTCATCCTGGTCGCCCCGGACGAGGCGGCCCGCCTGAAACTGGGACAGGCCTTCGCCCGGCAGGAAATCAACAAGACCTACCTGGCTCTGGTCAGTGGCCGGATGCAGCCGGCGCAAGGCGCTTGCCGTGAGCCGCTGGGCCGGGACACAACGCGCAAAACCCGCATGGCCGTGGTCAGCGAGAAGGCCGGAGGCCGCCCCGCGCACACGGCCTGGCGCACGCTGTACGCAGACCCGGCAGAGCGTTTCAGCCTGCTGGCCATCCGCCTGCATACCGGGCGCACGCACCAGATTCGGGTGCATTTGGCCCATCTGGGTTATCCGCTGCTTGGCGACGCCACCTACGCACCCAAGGCTGTGGCCGATCTCGCTCCTCGCCAGATGCTGCATGCCTGGAAACTGCGCTTCGATCATCCCTTGAACCACGCCCCTCTTTCTTTTGTTTGTCCCCCGCCGCCCGATCTGTCCGCGACCATGCTGCGCCTCAGCCATCAGGCGGATAAAATCGTGATCACCGGCTTGCCGGGCTGCGGCAAATCAAGCCTCACCCGCCTGATGGCCGAGGCGGGCTATCCTGCCTTCAGCGCGGATGAAGTGGTGCACGAGGCCTATGCAGCCGGACGTGACGGCTGGCAGATCATCCACCATCGCTTCCGGGGGCGCTTCACCCGCCAGGGTCAAGCCGTGGACAAGGCGGCTCTGGCGGAGGCCGTGCGCACAACGCCGGGCTTGCGGGAAGAACTTGAGGCTCTGATCCACCCCCTGGTCAACGCCAATCTGTCGACTTTCTGGCGTCAGGCCGATGCCGACGGGCATGCCCTGGCTTTCGCCGAAGTGCCTCTTTGGCTGGAAACCGGCTCCAGCCGCGCCGCATGCCGCATAGCGGCCGAAACGGTAACTGTCCTCGGCGTACAATGCCCCGCCGCCATCCGCCATGACCGGCTCACGCGCCTGCGTCAGTGGCACGCGGACATGATCGCGGCGGCGGACAGTTGGCAGTGGCCGGAAGAAAAAAAGCTGGCCGCCTGTGACCTGGTGGTGGATAACAGCCTGGATCTCAATCATCTGCGAACAGACGGTCTTGCGTTCATCCGCGCCAGACTGGAATTGCAGGCGCTACGCAGATCAGAACTCACGGCGGCCTGGGAACGGCTCTGGCAGGCCGAGCCACTCTCCCCAACCGGGCAGTGACTTCCAAGAACTGCCCGAACCGGGACATTCTCTGCCAAGCGCTCCACTTGACGATTCTCTCTGGAGAAGGTAGGGGAACCGTAGTTGATGTTTCACGGGAAACACTCCGGCCAAACCGAGGTCCTCATGGCGCGCATCATTGTCATCGCAAATCAAAAAGGCGGGGTAGGCAAAACGACCACGGCCATCAACCTGGCTGCCGCGCTGGCAATTATGGAAAAGCAAATTCTGCTTATCGACTGCGATCCGCAAGCAAATTCCACCAGCGGCCTCGGCTTTTCCACAAACGCTCTGCCCCGCACCCTGTATACGGCCTTTTTTGACCCGCCCTCCATCGCACAGACCATTCTGCCCGCCGTGCCGCCCTATCTTTCCCTGTTGCCGTCCTCCGTGGATTTGGTGGCTGTGGAGCTGGAACTGGTCGACAAGCTGGCCCGCGAACGCTACCTGGCGGATCTGATCGCCCCGATTGTGCCCAATTTCGATTACATTCTGCTCGATTGCCCCCCCTCGCTCGGCCTGTTGACCCTGAACGCTCTGTGTGCGGCCAAAGAACTCCTGGTGCCCCTGCAGTGCGAATTTTTCGCCCTTGAAGGCATTGTCAAACTGCTGCAAACTTACGAACAGGTGCGGCGGCGGCTCAATCCCGACCTCAACCTGCTCGGCGTGGCCCTGACCATGTACGATGCGCGCAACAGGCTGACCAAGCAAGTGCATGAAGAAACGGCCAAATACTTTCCCCATCACATGTTCGACACCATCATTCCCCGCAGTATCCGCTTGTCCGAAGCCCCAAGCCACGGCAAGTCCATCCTGCATTACGACATCAAGTCCAAGGGGGCCGAAGCCTATCTCGGCTTGGCCCAGGAAGTGGTCAAACGCAAGCCGGGCACACTGCCCCCTTTGTAACTCCAATGCTGCATCAAACTTGTAGCCTCAAGGAGAAAAGACTGTCATGTGTGCCCTTGAACGCGGCCTCGCCCGAGGCTTGGGCGAATTGTTAGGCGAAGGCAGTTCCGGCAAGGAGCATTCCCGCCTGCCCGTCGCTTTGCTCAAAGCAAACAGCAATCAGCCCCGCACCCATTTTCATGAAGAAGCCATGGCCGAGCTGGCTGAATCCATCCGTGTCCAGGGCATCATCCAGCCGATTTTGGTGCGGCCGGTCCGCGGCACCATGCCGCAGCAATACGAAATCGTGGCCGGCGAACGCCGCTGGCGCGCGGCCCAAAAAGCCGGTCTGGCCGAAGTGCCGGTACTCATCCGGGAACTGTCGGATAACGATGTTCTGGCCGTGGCTCTCATCGAAAATTTGCAGCGCGAAGACTTGAACGCGGTCGAAGAAGCCCGGGCCATCGACGCACTGCGCCATACCCTGCAACTCAGCCAGGATGATCTGGCCAAGCGCCTCGGCAAAAGCCGTTCGGCCATCGCCAATGCGTTGCGCCTGCTCCAGTTGCCCGAAGCCATGCTGCGTTCGCTGGATCAGGGCGCCATCAGCGCAGGGCACGCCCGCGCCCTGCTCGCCGTTACCGATTCCGGCGCCCAGGCCACCCTGCACGCAGCCATGCTGCGTCAGGATGTGTCCGTGCGTGCGGCTGAAGCTGCCGTAACCTACTGGAAAAACAACAATACTTTGCCAGAAGGCTTCGCAACCGAACCGGCGCAAACCGCATCAACTCCCCACAACACCCGCCAGGCCAAGACCAAGCCGGCTTTCATTATGGCCTTGCAGGATCATTTGCGCGCCCGCATCCATCCCAAGATCATCCTGCACGGCACGCAGGAGATGGGGCGGGTAACCGTACCCTATGAATCCGCTGAACAATTGAACGCCCTGCTCGCAAAGCTCGGCATCAGCCCACGCGATCTGCCCTCAGCCCACGAGGCCTCCGATGCCCGGGCCTGACGCCTCAGCCGGCGTCTTCGCCTTTCCCGATCCAGACATTCTGCCGGCTCTGCGCGGCAAGCGCGTGCTCGTCATCGGCGATTTGATGCTCGACACCTATCTGGCCGGGGACGCGGACCGAATTTCGCCCGAAGCGCCCGTGCCCGTGGTGCGCGTGGAAAACGAATCGCACCTGCTCGGCGGCGCCGGCAACGTGGCCAGCAACATCACCGCCCTGGGCGGAGAAGCCACCATCATCGGCATCACCGGGCAAGACATTGCGGCGGACACTTTGGCCGCCCTGTTTGCAAACCGCAACATCCACGCAGCAGTCACCCGCACGGGTCGGCCCACCACGGTCAAAACCCGCATCCTGGCCCGCCGCCAGCAGATGTTGCGCCTTGACCGCGAATGCGCCGACCCGCTCACCCCGGATGAACGGGCCATGCTCATCGGGAACATCCGCGCCGAAGCAGCCCGGCACCAAGTGATCATCCTGTCCGATTACGCCAAGGGATTGTTCGACGCCGCCTTCATGACCGACTGCAACGCCGTCATCCGCAGCCTGCCGCACCCGCCGGCCGTGCTGGTCGATCCCAAGCCGCAGCACTTTGCCCTTTACGGGCAGAGCACCCTGCTCACGCCGAATCTCAAGGAAACCGGCGAAGGCATCCATCTGCCCGTGCGCTCGCGCGAAGAAATCCTTGCCGCCGGCCGGGCGCTCCTGCGCAACACCGGTTGCCGCCATCTGCTCTGCACCCTCGGCCCCCAAGGCATGGCCCTGTTTCTCTCTGCCGACGAAGTCTGGCACATCCCGGCCACAGCCCTTGACGTGTTCGACGTGACCGGCGCCGGCGATACCGTCATCGCCACGATCGGCCTAGCCACAGCCGCCGGTCTTTCTCTGCTCGACGCCTGCATTTTGGCCAATTGCGCAGCCGGAGTCGTGGTCGGCAAAGTCGGCGCGGCCACGGCCAGCCCCCTTGAGCTTGCAGACGCCCTGGCCGGCCCGCACCATGCCGCGCCCGGCAGATGGGCGTGACTCCCACAAAGTCAATTTCGTTCCAGGGCGTCGCCAACGGCTTCAAGAGCCATATCCACCAGATGAAGCTGGGCCTGGGTGCCCATGTGGCCGATCCGGAACACCTTGCCGGCCATAGGTCCAAAGCTGCCGGCAACGATCAGCCCCCGATCGGAGAGCGCTTTTTGCCAGGCGATCCAGTCGCGCCCGGCGGGGATGAGAGCGGCGGTGACAGTCGGCGCATTGACGGCGTGCGACTCGGTCCACAGCCTGATGCCAAGTTTGGCCAAGCCTCCCCGGCACCTGGCGGCCGCCCGCTCATGCCGGGCGAAAACCTCGTCGAGACCTTCGCGGAAAATGGCGAGCGCAGCGGCATGCAGAGCGGACACGCCGTGCCAGTAAGGAGTGTACGGGCAACGTCCATCTTGGTACACGGCGCGGAAGGGCAAAATGGCATCATAGCCTTGGTAGTTGACGGCGGCCATGCGTTCCCAGGCTGCATCGCTGACGCCGACAAAAGCCATGGACGGCGGGGCGGCCAGACATTTTTGCGAGCCGCCGAGCACGAGATCGATGTGCCAATCATCGGCACAGACCGGCACGCCGCCCACGCTGGCGACCGCATCGACATACAAAAGCGGCACATGCAAATCCGCTTTCAGGCGACCGAGTTCGGCCAGGGGATTGAGCGTGCCGGAAGGCGTTTCACAATGCACCGCGGTCAGCATGAGCGGCCTGACGCGCCGCACTGTTTGGGCAATGCGCTCAAGATCCGCGCTGTCCAGAGTATGATTGTAAGGCAGCGAAATTTTTTCCACCCGGCAGCCGAGCGAAGCCGCCATGTCGCCGATGCCGTCGCCGAACACGCCGGTACCCACACTGACCACGGCATCGCCGGGCTTGAGCGTGCTTTTCAACGCTCCCCACAAGGCCAGCATGCCTTCACCGGTCATGAGCACCACGTCGCCGCGCGTGCCGAGAAGACGGGCCAGATTGCGGCTGGTGGCGTAATACAGGGGCAAGAAGTCGGCATCAACCTGGCCGGAGCCGTAATCGCGGCCCATGGCCGCAATCACGTCCGGATGCAGGGTCACCGGGCCGGGAACCATGGGAATGGGCGCGTACATGGCGTGATCTCATATTACAGGTTCACCAGTTCCACATCGGACTGGTCAATGGGCATACCGAGAAAGATCGAACCTGTGGCCGCGAAGCGGGCCGTGTCGTCCGTGGTCAGAAAGGTGATGGCCCCGCCCCCGGTGTTCTCCAAATCATCCCGGTCAAGACGCCGGAGCACTTCTTCGGCGGTCGTGTCCGCAGAATCGACCAAGCTCACAGCCGGTCCGACCACAGCCCGCAGAGCCTTGAGCAGTAAAGGAAAGTGTGTGCAGCCCAAAACCAGGCAGTCGGGATCATCACCCCGGCCCCGGAACACCGGGTCCAGGTATTTGGCGATAATGCCCTCAACCAAAGGCCCTTCAAACCAGCCCTCTTCCGCCATGGGCACGAGCAAGGGCGCGGCCAGGCTCGTCACTTGAGCATTTGGCCGGTGAGAGAGGATAACCCGCACGTACACGCCGCCGCGAGTGGTGGACGCAGTGGCCATGACGGCGATGCGGCCGCTTGGCGAGGCGTGGCAGGCAGCCCGCGCGCCCGGCTCAATCACGCCGACGACCGGGATGGAAGGATAATGCTCGACCAGGGCGGGCAAAGCCGCGGCTGTCGCCGTATTGCAGGCCACCACCAGCAGCTTGATGCGGCGCTCAACCAGCTTGCCCGTGGCCTGCAAGGCGTAGCGGGTGATGGTTTCCCGGCTCTTGGTGCCATAGGGCAGACGGGCCGTGTCGCCAAGGTAGAGAAAATTCTCTTCCGGCATCCGGCGGCGCATGGCGTCGAGCACGGTCAACCCGCCCACGCCGGAATCGAACAAGCCAACAGGCAAATGCGCATCCGGGCTGCGGCTCATACCCCGGCCTCCAGAGGCATGGCGCGGCTCGCACGCAACGGCGCGCGCAAGTCGCCGAGAATGCTCTCCAGCACAATGCCTTCGCGGGTGGGCAGCTTGTGATCGCAAGTGGCGCGGATGCCCATGCTCACAAACTGCACGGCCCGGTCCATGGCGATGGGCAGGCTGTCGCCGGCCAGCAGACTGCCGGTCAGCACGCTGGCAAAGGCATCGCCTGTTCCGGGATAATGCACCGGGATATGCACGCTGTCGATCTGCCACATCCGTGCGGCAGAGCTTTGCGGATCGTTCTCGGCCGCCGCAACCGACAGGCAGTGCGGATCGTCGGACATGGGCACGCTTGTAATCACCACCGTTTCAGGCCCCATGGCCCGCAGGCGATGCAACCAGCGCCGCAGCTCATCCGGAGCGATGCGTTCCCGGCAGGGTTCGTTCAGCAAAAAGGCGGCCTCGGTAAAATTGGGCGTGATCACCTGCGCCCTGCTCACCAGCCAGCGCATGCGCGCCACCATGTCCGGGGTCATTGTGGGATCGAGCACGCCGTTGTCGCCGAGCACAGGGTCCACCACGGCCAGCCCGCCAGGCGCAAGGCAACGCTCGATACAGCGGGCCACATGGTCCATCTGCCTCGGGCAGGCCATGAAGCCGGAATACACGGCTTCAAAGCGTAAGCCCAGCCGCTCCCAGTGATCCAGCACCCGGCCCATTTCATCAGTCAGGTCGAGCAGCGTGTAGCCGGTAAATTCCACGGTATGCGTGGACAAGAGCGCCGTGGGCAGCGGGCAGACCTGCGCGCCCATGGCGGAGAGTATGGGAATAACCACCGTCAGCGATGTTCGCCCGAAACCGGACAGATCGTGCAGGGCGGCAACACGGGGCACAACGGGACGCATAGTTCTCCTGTCGCGGCATGAGAGGCATTGCACTTGGATCAGAGCCTTGGCGACCGATAAGGCCGGGCGGGGAAACTCAATTATGCGTCCAATCAATAACAGGAATAGCGCCTTCAAGCTTTTTGACAATTGCGTCGTACATGGCCTGGTAGTGCGGGCAGGACAGGCCGATCGGCGTGCCGTGCTTGATGCACGAGGCAAGGTACACCGCTTCGGCGCCCCGATCCCGCATCCATTTGGCTCTCGCCACAGCCCGCTTGCCGGGACAGCCCCCACAGGAAACAAAGCCTATGATTTCCACAGGCGCCGCTGAGGCAAAGGCGTCCTTGCCTGCGGCAGCCGTCACAAAATCCTTCGTTCCCGCGCACATATCTTCGGTCTGCTGGCAACGGATGATGCCTACTTTCATTCTGTTCTCTCCGGTTCTTCGTTTCAGGGTTTGCGGCACGGCGTCCCGTTTTATGCGTCCTGTTCCGCTCCGGCAACACGCGCCGCCCCGGCCGCGAAGACCGGCGCGCCCTCATTGCGTAAAGCATTGTGCAACGGCCGCCGCTACTTTTTTACTCTTTTTTTCAGATACTCAATGCGCACATCCACAGCCAGGGGATTGGGGTAGGTTTCCCGAATGGCGTTATACAGTTGCAGGGCTTCGGCATACTTCTGCTGCTGCTCGTAAATGTCGGCCAGCAAAAAGCTGGCTCTGCCGTGGAGTTCCGGAGCAATGCCCTCTATATCCAAAATCTGGGCGGCGGTGTTCGCGCCGCCGGCCAAATCGTCGCGCAACACGCTGACATCGGCCAAGGCATAGAGACAGTCGCCCTTGGCGTTGTCGGGCAAGGGCAGGCTCAGGCATTCATGCAGCGTCTCCTCGGCGCCTTGCAGACGATTAAGGCGCATCTGCAAGAAAGCCAGGCGTTTGTAAATACTCAACCGATCTTCCGGCGACAAGCCGGGCAACGCGCCGAACTGGGTCCAGGTCAGTACCGCGCGCTCATACTGGCGCGCCATTTCCTGGCTTTCACCCATGCGGTACAGCACCGAGCGCATGCGCTCGGCATCGTTCTCAAACTCCACCAGCATGGCTTCAAGATGCGCATTGATCCAGCGCCTGTCCTGCCCGGCCCGCTCGGTGGCGTCGATCAGGCTGTTCCAGGCCTCCCAGCGCTCATCCGGGTCCGTGGCTATGCGCAAAAAGCGCTCCAGATACCGGGCCGCCCTGTCCCATTCGCGTTCATGCAGGGCGATCCTGGCTTCTTCCAGATCCCCGATCAGGTTTGTGGAGACCGTTCGGGCCAGTTTACTGATCGCGGTTTTTACTTCCCGCTCTTCACAGCCCGCCGCCAAACCCGCGAGCAGGCCCAGGCACACAAACAGCGCGATCCCCCTGTACACGCTCATGTTATTCCATCTTTCCGGCATCATCCGCTTCAGCCGGAACCTGGGGGCGCGATTTTTCCCGCTCCGGCGCATCCTCGGCATCGTCCGGGGCAATGGTGTCAAAGCCGACCACTGTGGCTCCCTCGTCCAGACGCACCAGGCGCACGCCCATGGTGGCACGGCCCACGCTGCGCACTTCATCCACGCCCATACGGATGATCTTGTTGGTTGAAGTCAACAGCACCAGGCCGTCGTCATCCTTGACCGGCAAAGCGCCGATCACCGGCCCGGTCTTGGGCGAAACCTTAAAGTTGATGATGCCCTTGCCGCCCCGGCTCTGGAGGCGGTACAACTCCACACTGGTGCGCTTGCCGAAACCGCGCGAGGAAATGGACATGATTTCCATTGTTTTTTCGTCCGTTTCCAGGGGTTCAAGCACCACGGCAGCCACCACGCTGTCGTTTTTGCGCAGGGCGATACCCTTGACTCCGGTGGCTCCCCGGCCCATATCCCGCACGTCGCGGCAGGAAAAACGAATGCCGATGCCGTCCGCCGTGGCCAAAAGAATATAGGAATCGTCGCGCACTTCGCGCACGGTGATCAGTTCATCATCTTCACGCAGGCTGACAGCGATAAGGCCCGTCTTGCGGCTGCGGGCATAGAACGAAGACCGGGAACGCTTGACCATGCCCCGCCGCGTGACGAACAGAAAATACTTGGTATCCGAAAATTCGCGCACAGACAGCACGGTGGTGACGTATTCGTCCGGCTCCAGGGGCACCAGGTTGGCCATGTGGATGCCCTTGGCCGTGCGGCTGCCTTCGGGCACCTGATGCACCTTCACCTGATGCATGCGGCCCCGGTTGGTAAACAGCAGGAGAAACTGGTGGTTGCTGGTGGTTATGAAGTCCTGCACGCTGTCGTCATCAGCCGTGTGCACGCCGGCAATGCCCTTGCCGCCCCGGCGCTGCTGCTGGTATGCGGACAAGGTGGTGCGCTTGATATAGCCCCTGCGGGACAAGGTGATGACCACGTCCTCATCCGGAATCAAATCTTCAACGTCGATGCCGGCCAGTTCGTCGTGCAAGACTTCCGTGCGCCGCTTGCTGGAATAGGTATCGCGGATGGCTTCGATTTCTTCACGCATGACGCCGCGCAGGACCGCCGCGTCTTCCAGAATCGAAGCCAGCCAGGCGAGTTGCGTCAGCAATTCGCCTTGCTCTTCTTCCAGTTTGCCGCGTTCGAGTCCGGTCAGGCGTTGCAGGCGCATGTCAAGAATGGCCTGGGCCTGGATTTCGGAGAGAAAGAAACTCTCCATAAGCTTTTCCCTGGCTTCCAGCGGCGTGGCCGAAGCCCGGATGAGCGCCACTACCGCGTCGATATGATCGAGCGCCTTGAGCAGGCCTTCCACAATGTGCGCCCTGTTCCGGGCCTTGGTCAGGTCAAAGCGCGTGCGGCGGATGATCACTTCGCGCCGGTGATCCAGAAAATGCACGAGCGCGCTTTTCAGATTGAGCAGGACCGGCCGGTTGTCGGCCACGGCCAGCATGTTGATGCCAAAACTCATTTCCAGGGGCGTGAACTTGTACAGGGCATTGATCACCATATCGGCGATGGCGCCCCGCTTCAGTTCAACAACGACCCGGATGCCCTTGCGGTCCGACTCGTCACGCAAATCCGCCACGCCGTCGATCTTGTGATCGTTGACCAGCGCCGCAATTTTTTCCACCAGGCCGGCCTTGCTCAGGCCGTAGGGAATTTCCCTGATGATGATCGATTGCAGACCTTTCTTGCGTTCTTCCAGTTCGACCCTGCCGCGCATTTTCACCGTACCGCGCCCGGTCGTATAGGCGTCGTACAGCCCTTGTCCGGCGTAAACGAAGCCGCCGGTGGGAAAATCCGGGCCTTGCACATGTTCCATCAGGTCTTTGGCGGTGCAGTCCGGATGCTCAAGCAAGTGCAGCAGCGCTGCGCACAATTCACGCAGATTGTGCGGCGGAATGTTGGTGGCCATGCCCACAGCGATGCCCGAAGAACCGTTCAGCAAAAGATTGGGCACCCTGGTGGGCAGTACCGTCGGCTCAACCATGGTGTTGTCATAGTTGGGCCGGAATGCCACGGTTTCTTTGTCGATGTCGGCCAGAAACTCTCCGGCCAGGCGGGACATGCGCACTTCGGTGTAGCGCATGGCCGCCGGAGAGTCGCCGTCGATGGAGCCGAAGTTGCCCTGCCCGTCTTCGAGCGGATCGCGCATGGAAAAATCCTGAGCCATGCGCACCAGGGCATCATAGACCGCCGAATCGCCGTGCGGGTGGTATTTGCCGATCACATCGCCCACAATGCGCGCTGATTTCTTGGGCGGCTGCGTGTGGCTGTTGGACAGTTCGTGCTGGGCGAACAGGATGCGCCGGTGCACCGGTTTGAGGCCGTCCCGCACATCGGGAATGGCCCGGCCGATGATGACGCTGAGTGAGTATTCCAGGTACGACTTGCGCAGTTCCTGTTCGATGCTGATTGCTTGTGTCATGGCTAAATATCCAAATCCCGCACGGCCAGCGCGTTGCGTTCGATGAAGTCGCGGCGGGCTTCCACCCGATCGCCCATAAGCTGCTCGAACGCGTCGCTGGCGTCTTCAGCGTCTTCTATGGCCACCTGGAGCAGGGTCCGATTTTCCGGGTTCATGGTAGTGACCCAAAGCTGTTCCGGATTCATTTCACCAAGCCCCTTATACCGCTGGATGTTGATGCCCCGGCGAGCCGATTCCAGAGCCAAAGCATACAGACTGAACAGATCGTCCACCTGCTGGTCCTTGCCTTTGTGGGACAGAGTGAAGGCAAAGCCCCCGCACTTGGCCTTGATGTCGCCCAGACTCTCCCAAGAATTGAGGTACATGCGCGAAACGAAAAATTCGGCCGCAATGCGGGTGCGATGGCCGTTGCCATTTTCCAGAATGGCGAACAGGCGGTCGCCGTCCTCGTGGGTTTCGCGATCCGTGGACAAGTTGTAGCCGCGTTCTTTGAGCATGATCACGCAACGAGAATCGTCGCCGAACAGACAGTCGGGCGTCACCCGGGCCTCGTTGTCGATGAGGGCCAGAAAGAGGTGGCGGGAAATGCCGGCGCTTTCCGCATCGCGGACGCGCTGCTCTATGGCTTCAATGCGGCGCAGCAGATCGGCAATGTCTTCGCCGCTGAACATGGCGTTGTTTTCAGCCACAATCTGCACGTCTTCCTTGATCCTCTCCATAAGCAGGGTGTTCAGTTCCGCATCATCCTTGATGAAACGCTCCATCCTGGAATTATGCACCCGGTACAAGGGCGGCTGGGCGATGTACAGGTAGCCGTCTTCGATCAGTTTCTGGTAATTGCGGAAGAAGAAGGTCAAAAGCAGGGTGCGGATGTGGGCGCCGTCCACATCCGCGTCGGTCATGATCACGATTTTGTGGTAGCGCAGGCGGGTATAATCCGTATCTTCCTCGCCAATACCCGCGCCCATGGCCGTGATCAAAGCCCGCACCTCTTTGTTGGCCAGCATGCGATCAAAGCGGGTGCGCTCGGTATTCAAAATTTTTCCCCGCAAGGGCAGAATGGCTTGCGTGTTGGGATTGCGTCCCTGCTTGGCCGACCCGCCGGCGGAATCTCCTTCTACGATGAACAGTTCGGAATCAACCGGGTCCTTGCTCTGGCAGTCGGCCAGCTTGCCGGGCAGGGCGTTGTCGGATAAAGCGCCTTTGCGCCGAACCAAATCTCTGGCTTTGCGGGCCGCGTCGCGCGCTCTGGCCGCGTCCACGGCCTTATCAATGATAAGGCGCGCATCCTTGGGGTTTTCCTGAAAATGCGTGTTCAAACTTTCGTACACGATGCCTGCGGCAATACCCGCCACCTCGCTGTTGCCGAGCTTGGTCTTGGTTTGGCCTTCAAACTGCGGCTGAGGCAACTTGACGCTGACCACGCTGGTCAGACCTTCGCGCACATCATCGCCGCTTAACGTCGTGCCCTTGAGTTTTTTGATCAGATCCGGCTGGTTCCTGATATACGCGTTGATGCCCCGAGTCAGAGCCGTCTTGAATCCGGCGAGGTGGGTGCCGCCTTCCTTGGTGCGGATATTGTTGGCGAAGGTGAGCACATTTTCCTTATACCCGGCGTTGTATTGCAGGGCAAATTCCACACTCACGCCCTCGGTCACGCCTTCACCGTAAATAACGGAGTGGATGCCGTTTTCGCCGGAATTGAGATCCCGCACGAACTGCTTGATGCCGCCGGTAGCCAAAAACAAATGCACTTCGGCCGTGCGCTCGTCGCGGCATTCGATTTCCAGGCCTCGGTTAAGATACGCGAGTTCCTCAAAACGTTTTTTCAATGTTTCATAAGAAAATTCCATGACTTCAAAAATTGTTTCATCCGGTTTGAAGCGCACGGTGGTTCCGTGACTGTCCGCTTCACCCAAATCCGTGACCTCGGTCACGGGATTGCCGCGCTCGTACCGCTGCTTCCAGCGGCGGCCATCGCGGCGGATGGTCACTTCCAGCCATTCGGACAGGGCGTTGACGCAGGATACGCCGACCCCGTGCAAGCCGCCGGAAACTTTATAGGCGTTGTTGTCGAACTTGCCGCCCGCATGCAGCTTGGTCATGACCACCTGCACGGCCGGAACGCCCTCTTTCGGGTGCATGTCCACAGGAATGCCCCGGCCGTTATCACGCACGGTCACGCTGTTATCCAGGTGCAAAGTGACGTCAATGCGCGAGCAAAAACCGGCCATGGCTTCGTCGATGGAATTGTCCACCACCTCGTAGACAAGGTGATGCAGGCCGCGGGCATCTGTGGAGCCTACATACATGGCCGGACGTTTGCGTACCGCAGCCAAGCCTTCAAGCACGGTGATGGCGTCAGCCGTGTAGTCGGACGAACCGTTCATCAAGTGTTGCGTCATATACATACCGGGTTACATGTTGCAGGGAACAAATCGCACGATACCTGTATCAATTGTCGTCCGGTTCGTAATATTGTTGATCGGCAATTTTCATGGGCATGATCAAAACGGTATAGTCCGCATCGTCCGGGCCGTTGATGCCGCATGGACCTTCAGCCCCGGTCAGCGTCAGGTTGAGCTGCTCGGACTGGTAGTGAGCGAGAATTTCCATCATATTCCGGGTAGGGAAGGCGATGCGCTCAATAGAACCGTCATAGGTCACTTCCAGGGATTCGGTGGCTGAACCCGTATCCTGACCTTGGGCTGAGAGCACGATTTCACCCGCATGCAGTTCAAAATAGGTGCAGCGGTCGTTGTCGGTATTGAAAATGGACAGGCGATCCAGAGCTTCCTGGCATTCCTGCCGGTTCAGGAACAGTTTGGACACTGTGCTGCTTTCTCCGGACAGCCGGCTCAAAAATGTGGAATAATCCGGGTACATATGCCCAGATCGGGGCAAACTGACGGTTTCCCGACCGTCGCCGCTGCGCAAAAACAATCGTTTATCCGTAATATTCAACTCAATTTCGTCTGTACCCAACCATTTGCGCAGTTCGGCGATGTATTTTTTCTGGGTAAGCAGGCCTTCCGGCGGCAAACAGGCATGCAGCGCATCATGGGCGAAGGTCACAACGGCAAACTGGTGGCCGTTGAGTCCACAAACGTCTATGCGCTTGTCCTCACGCGGCTTCAGATACATGCAGGCAATAGCGTCCGCCGTTTCGTCGTCGCTGATGCAAAACAGCACCCGGTCGATGAGTTCGTGAAAAAAATCACCGGACCAAACCACAGCCCCTTCAGCGGGAAAGGCGCTCAAGGGCTGAAACCATGTCGCATCACTTATCGGCAGTTTGTAGGTGCGGCGCCCCTGCTCCAAGAGCAACGTATTCATGCCCGGATCAAGCTTCATGCGCAGTTCGCCCTGGGGCAGTTTACGCAGCAAATCAACAAACGCCCGGCCGTTGACTCCGGCCAATCCTTCTTCTTGCACATCCACGGGATAGGACCCGGTGAATTCAATGCTCGCATCTGTAGACATGAGCGTCAGCATGCCGTTTTCAGCTTTCAGCCACAACGAGCGCAGATAAGCCGCGCCTGTGCGGGCAGGAAGGATGCCGGCCGCTTTTTGCAAACCGTCAATGATTTGTTCTTTATTAAGGATACAATACATTGTCTTTCCTTATTGTTATTTGTTATAGGCGGATTGATGTGCAAAAATTGTGTAATCCATAAATATCGTTATAATTTTTTGGTCAAAAGCATGGAACACCCGGCTACGTTCCGGCATTGCGCGAAAATACTTTTGCCCAGGTTTTTGTCATTTGGCATTTTGGCGACAAGTTAGCGACAATTCGGTAAGCGTAGTGTGCGTATCTTTGTCGGTATTCCACAACAGTTGCATTTTTTTTATGGAATGGATCACAGTGCTGTGATCACGCCCGCCGAACAAACGCCCGATGGCCGGGTACGAAGTATGCAACAGCGTCCGGCACAGGAACATGGCCATCTGCCGGGCCTTGGCAATGCGCGGATGACGTTTTTCACCCACAATGTCCTCCGGGCGCACGGTACAACGCGCGGCCACTAGGCGAATGATTTGTTGGGCGCTGATAGTGCCGGTACCGGCTGTGTGCATCAGAACGTGATGCATGTTCTGGGTGGAAATATCCTGGCCGCCCAGGTCCCGTAACGCGCTCAAGCGCTGCATGACGCCGATCAGGCGGCGGAAGCCGGTGCACTGCTGGGCCAGGGCCAACAGTTGATTTTTGCCAAGCCCAAGCCGCAGCAGGCGGTTCTGTTGTTGCGCGTAGCGCAGGCGAATATCCATGTCCGCCGCGTGCAGGATCATGACAAGTCCCTGTTCCAGGCGGGTGCTGATACGCTCCGGCAGGCGTTCCCACTCGGCGGGCGTGAGGGAGGTCGTGGCCGCAAACGGTTTGCCCTGTTCGAGGCAATGGTCGATAAGGGCAGGCATGATTTCACTCAACCCAGGCAAAAGGGAAAGCCTTTGCAGGTCGTCAACAATGACGGCCTGGTAGGCAAAAAGGTGGCGCAAAGTCTCACGTTCGCTGCGTGAGGTCTGCACGGCCGCCAGATCGTCTGCGCTGCCGAAAAAAACAGTACCATTGCCGTACCGGATGGACAAGGCGTTGCCCAAAGCCCGTGCCAGATGAGTTTTTCCTGAACCGGTATCGCCATAGAGCACCAAAGGGTTACAAGCCAGCTTGCCGGCCGCGGTTTCTCGCAGGACAGTGAGGGGGAAATTGTTTTTGGCGTTAAAGAGATACTTGTCCAAGGTATAGGCTGCGCCGAACGGAATAAGCGGATCGGATTCCTGGCCCCGGAAGCGATCGCTGTGCGCCATGTTCGCGGCGTCAGGCTGCATTGCGGCCAAGACAGCCGTTTTGGGATTCCGGCAATCAAGCTTCCAGGCCTCGCCATACAGCCTGCATACCGTCTGGCCGAGTTGATCAAGGTTTTCCCGGGTGACCCAGTCGCCGAAAAGATGGTGCGGCCAGGTGACGACCAGGCGCTGCTCCGGAATATCGCGGACCATGTGGAGCGGATCAAACCATTGGCGCAGAGCCTGCTCGGGGTACAGGGCCGCGAGGGCTGAGCGCAGGGCGTGTTTGGCTTCCGCGTGGGCAAAACGGGCTTCGGACATGATGGGCAGCCGCCGGTTTTCACTGGTGCCTGATGGCAAAAAACGAAACGAACTTTCTGCTTGGGCTTTGCGATGTTAGCAAAAATGTGCCGGATCAACAAGCCTTCATATGGCAGAGCAAGCCGCGTCGGAATGCGTGAAATCAAATTTTGAGATAGATTCTAGACAAAGTCATGACGAGGATTTACACTCCACTACAGCCTTTCTGCCCGCGGCATGCGCGGGAAAGCTCTGTATTGCGGCCGAGTACCATCACATATGAGGGGAAACCATTTCACATTCCGTATCGTTGCGGCTTTGCTGGCGCTGTGCGTTGCCGGCGGCGCGTTCTTTTGGCTGCAGCATACGCGGCGAGCCTTGCCTGTGGTCGAACGAAGCGCGCCTGTCAGCCAGTCGGACCAGCCGCAAGGTTCGGCAAAAAGCGCGGAGCAGGCTTCTCCCGCATTTGAGCTGCCGGTTGCGCAGGCCCGGCCCGAATCACAGGACAGCGCGGCCACTGACCCGCACGACATGCCCATGCCGAATCCGGAAGACGCGATGTCAGCCGCAAAGGGCAAAGAAGTGATCACCGGCACTGTGGCCAAAGGCGATACGGCGACCATGCTGCTGAACACCTGGTTGCCCGTGAACGCGGTGCATTCGCTCTTGGAAGTGACCAGGAAAATCTATTCGTTGTCGCAGATTCACGAAGGGCAGCCGTACACCCTGATCCGCGATGTGGCCAGCGGCGAATTGGAAAGCTTTGAGTATGAAATCGACAGCAACCGAAAACTCGTCATTCTGCGCCAGGAGGAAAGTTTTTCCGCAAAGCTCGAAAGCATCGCCTACGAAACCAGGCTGGTCCTGGTCGAAGGCGCCATCAGCAGCAACCTGTTCCAGGCTGTGACGGAAGCCGGCGAGCAGCCCGCCCTGGCCATGCTCATCGCCGACATTTTTGCTTGGGAAATTAACTTTATCAAGGACTTGCGAACAGGCGACACCTTTTCCATTCTGGTGGAAAAACGGTATCGTCAAGGCGAGTTCCGCAATTACGGCAAGGTGCTTGCCGCCATCTTCGTCAACCAGAACACGAAATACGAAGCCTATCGCTTTGCGGATGCCGGCGGCCATTTCCGTTTCTTCAACCCCAAGGGCGAGAGCCTGGAAAAGACCCTGCTCAAAGCCCCGCTGCCTTTTACCCGTGTGACTTCAGGCTACACCATGCGCCGCTTTCATCCCATTTTTCAAGAAAATCGGCCGCATCAGGGCATTGATTACGGCGCGCCCGCCGGCACGCCGATCAAGGCCGTAGGCTCCGGGGCCGTGACCTTTGTCGGCTGGGCGGGCGGCTACGGCAAGCAGGTGATCATCCGGCACTCCAGCAAGCTTGAGTCTTTGTATTCGCACATGTCCAACTACGCGCGGGGGATACGAGCCGGGGGCAAGGTCCGGCAGGGGCAGATCATCGGCTATGTGGGCGCGACCGGCAACGCCACGGGGCCGCACCTTGATTTTCGCCTGCGCCAGAATGGAGCGTTCATCAATCCGGCCAAAGCCATCAATCCACGCATCGCCGATCTGGAGAAAAAACGCCTCCCCGCCTTGCAGCGTTACGTGGTCGAGGCGCGCGACTACTTCAGCGGCAAGCGCGCTTTGAGCGAGTACGCGCCGTAGCCGGGGCAACGCGAAACGGGCGGCGGCGCCTGAGATTTGCCGGTTCAGGCGATCTTGTTGAGACCGGCTGCCGAGTAAACGGCCTGCATGTCTTCGTACTGCATGAGTTGCTGCACGCCTTGTCCTGTATCGGCAAACCAGGCGACCATGGTTTCGACCCGGAGGCGGTCGCGTATCGCCTTGGCGTCGTATCCGCCGGCTTTGCGGGCTTCCTCCACATTGGACAAGGCTTGGATTTCCTGAAATTTTCTGACCATATCCGGATTATCCCGAAAATACTTTTCAATCTTTCCCGTATCCGCATGCGTGCTGATGACATCCACGCCGCCCTTGTTGTTCGTGACCAGGCGGAAGGCGATGGCCTCGTCCACTCCCAGATCTTTCAGGTCTTCCTTGACCTTGGCGGTAAAGGATTCTTCCATCGCGATGCGGGCCTCGTTCAGTGTGGCGAAGGTCACGCGATCGTTTTTGCCAAGCCCGAGCGAAGTCATAGCCTGCCTGATGGCCACGCTGAGCGCGTCGACCATGTCGCTCGTGCTGGAATAGGCGGCCGTGCCCGGCGCTTTGTTCTGGTAGGCGGAGGCAGTGGCGGAACCGGCGCCCGAACCGTCGGCATTGTTGTGTTTGAGCTGCCAGAAATTGAGTCCGTACCCGCTTGAAATGCTGTCCAGGCCCATAAACGCCTCCCAGGGAATAAAATTCCCGGACAGATGGGCAGCAAGAACCATGCCGCGAACCGCAGACGGCGGCGCAGGTTACGGCTCAGGCTGATCTGGAGGCAATTCGGGCCGCGCGGCCTGGGTTTTGGCCAGAATATCGCAACGTTCGTTGTCGTTGTGTCCCGCATGCCCTTTGACCCAATGGAAAGAGACCTGGTGCGTTTGCAACTGTCGGTCGAGGCGTTCCCACAAGTCCCGGTTCTTGACAGGTTTTTTGGCGGCCGTTTTCCAGCCGTTGCCTTTCCAGGTGTCCAGCCAGCGTTGTGCCACAGCGTTGCGCAGGTATTGCGAGTCGGTGAACAGATCAACGCGGCACGCTTCCTTGAGAGTTTCCAAAGCGAAAATGGCAGCCGCCAGCTCCATGCGATTGTTGGTTGTGTGGCTGTACCCGCCAGAAAGTTCCCGCACGTGTTCACCAAAGCGCAACACGCAGCCCCAGCCGCCGGGGCCGGGGTTGCCGAGGCAGGAACCGTCGGTATGGATGGTTACATGTTTCATGTGAAAACTTGCGTCCGCCCGGTTTGTTGGGTACTTGACGGCAAGCCGCAGGCCGCTTTTTTGGCAGGCAAAACCCCGGCGGATGCACGTTCGCCGGGGTTTTTGCGTGGACGGGCGCGGATCTTACTGCTTCCAGCCGCGGACGATCTCACCCTTGTTGTCGAATTGATAGTCAAAAGGCTCGGTCACGAATGTGATGCGTTCGTGCGCTTCGGCCTCGATCCACAGGGCTTCGGAAATGTTGATGAACTCAACCTGCTCCGTGTTGTCGATGTGCACGACGCGGGGAGCAGCCTGCCCGCCCACGCGGATCGAGTTGTGGATGCCCATGCGAAAAGCCGTGTATTCGTCAGGCATGACGAGAGGCATTTTGCCCGCGATGGGTATGTGGGCGGTCATGGCGTTGGTGTAAGTGGTAACCGGATCGAATTCCCGAAAGACCTTGGGCGTGGTGAAGTCGGCCGGACCAAGGCCGGTGGCGTTGCCGTGCGTTTCTTCGGACAGGGCAAAGACGATGCGGCTTTCGGCCTTGATTCCGCCCGTGCCGTGGGGCGAGGAGAAGCTGCCGGTGATGTTGGGGTCCATGCCGTCGCCGCTGAAGTTTTTGCCGATTTCGTCCACCATCAGCACATCCAGATCGTTCAAGTAGATCTGCCCCATGAAGGTGAAGGCCTCCTGCAACAGGGCCGGTTCGTCCGCCATGAACTGATCGGCGCGCAGAGCTTTGATTTTGGCGATTTTGTAAAAGGCGTTTTCAATAGATCCCACGCCGCCGATGATCGGCGCCCTTTCCAGGGCGCACTGCCCCATCTTGGGGATCATTTCGTGAAACACGCCAAAGCCTTGGTGATGGGTGACAAGCGCGCCGTTGTGCTTGCCAGCGCCGATGGCCAGCATCTTCATGAAGCCGCTCTCGTACTTGCCCCTGTAAGAGGTGTGCGGCTTGACCCGGCAGACGAAGATGCAGCCGTCGGAATCAAGAATATCCACAGACATGTGCAGGGGAAAGCCCGGCATGGCTTCGCCGATGATGCGGGTTTCCATATGGCTGATAATGGGCGCGCCCACGCTCTTTTCGTTGACGCCGAGCGTGTTCAGCATGTCTGCCTGGCCTTCGGCCGTGGCGCCGCCGTGGCTGCCCATGGCCGGCATGACAAAAGGATCGCCTCCGGCTGCGCGCACCCAGTCTACCGTGGCCTTGACCAGGATCGGCAAATGGGCCAAACCCCGGCTGCCCGCGCACACGGCGATGCGCCCGCCTTTTTTGATCGCGTTTTTCATGCCCGAGGCTTCAAGCTCGGCCCGGACCGTGCCCGCGATGTCTGTCACTTCATCGCGCGGAAAAAGCTGTTGCACCCGGCGCATGCGGGGCAGGCGGATCGATGCGCAAAACTTTTCGCAATTGGCCCGAGAGCGTTCAATTTTTTCAAGAAAATCTACGGATTGCATAATGACCTCGCAGGTTTAATACCCGAACAACTTGGCCGGAGCTGTGATGATTCCGGGGAAAAAACGCACACACCCAGAAACAGCACTTCCGCTCTGTAGCAGTAGCATGGCGCGCAGGGCAGCGCAAGTTCTCCTGGCGCTTGGCAGTGCTGGCCGCATCTGGCACACTGCCGAAAAGCCGCAACAGAGGAGGCCGCATGGCGACGGCATCTGCCCCGGAACAGGTTGGCGCATTCGCGCGGCCGTTTGTCTTTTTCTGCCGGGCTTTGTCTTTCGGCCTGTTTCCGGTCGCTTTGGCGCCGCCCGTCCCCTTGCCCTGGCCGGATTGGGGCGCGATGCATCCCGCATGTCCCTATATGCTCCTGGTTCTTGTCGCGGGAGCGATCCGCGGCGCACACCGCACCGCGCGCACCTGGGCTTTGGGTTGGCCGGTCTGCCTGTTTCTGGTCGCGCTGCTGGCGCTTCAGGCTCTGGCCATGCACGCAAGCGTCATACACTGGGAAGTCAGGCCGGTGGATGCCGCCGGACCATACGGTCAACTGCTGATCCCGGTTGTTACGCTGCTCGTGTACGCGCTGGGCCTGCGCCTGTTGTGTGCTGTGCCCGGAGGGCCGATCTGGCTGGCGCGGGGGGCGATTTTTTCGCTGCTTCTGCTGCTCGGCGTCTGCGGCTTGCAACTGGCTTGGCTGCTTACCGGGCCGGAATTTCAGGCCTGGTTGGGGCAAGGGATCGTTCTGCCCACGCTTCCGGACAGCGTGGGCAAGGCCGCCGCCGTGCTGCACGAGCGCCTGACGTCCATCCTGCATTGGAGCGGCGCCTGGCTGGAGGCGCGCTCTGTGGCGCATCCGGACCCGATCTATGAAAACGGCGCCTATACCCTGACCGTGCTGCGCATAAACGGCGTATTCGCCACGGCCTCGGATTTGGCCGTGATCCTGGCCGTGACGTATGTGCCGCTTGTTCTGGCGGGACTCAGCACAGCCGGTGTCTGGGGGCGGCGCGTGTATGTCCTGCTGGCGGGCGCGATGATCGTCATGCTGATCGGCGGGCGTTCCCCCACGGCTTTTGTGGCCTGCCTGTTTCTGCTGCATTGGCTCGGGCGGGCGCTGTGGACGGCGGGCAGGCGGGGGCGCGCTTTCCTGGTGATGTTGCTTGTTGTCGGCCTGGGCGTCGGGGCGGCGTGCCACGACCCTGCGAGCCGTCGCCTGGCAGCCCGGATGTGGGAGCCTGGCGCCGCGCCTTTGCCCGAGGAGACCGTGGTGTGGGAGACCTGGGAGCTGGTCCGGGAATACCCCTGGACCGGCGTGGGCTACGGCTGGAGTGCGGCCTACGTGATCCACGGCGAAAGCTACGCGCAGACCCCGCACACGGATGAAGAGCCGGAATTGCAAGCCTGGCGCGAGGATACGCGTGCCTTGCCCGCACCGTCCTTGTTGCTGGAATTTCTGGCGACTTTCGGGATGCCGCTTGCTTTGGCCGTAGTCGCGTCGTTCTGCTGGCTGTGGTTGCGGCTGCGGCGGCTGGTTCGGGAGATCGGCGAACCGGAGCGGCGTTTCGCCCTGGCCGCCGCGTTGCCGTATCTTCAGGCCATGGCGATTTTTGTTTCGGGTGACATGGATTGGACACATCCTTTGCCGCTCCTGCCGTGCTTTGGCTTGTGGGCCATGGTGGGCGTGTGGGAGCGGCAAGGATCCGCTGCGACTTCTGGCCGGAAAGCAACCGGGGCGGCGCCTGCGGGCAAAAGATGGAGAGTTTCTCCGGCTGCACGCGGCGAGGCGCGGATCAGCGATTCTCCCTCGCGGCCGTTCACGCTGTCAGGCGGCGGTTGAATCCGGTTGCGATCCATGCAGGCGCAGGGCATCGGGCAGGAACAGGCGCGCGCTTGCGAGATAGACCAGGCCGAACACGAGAGCGCTCACGCCCAGGCCGAAAAGATGGACAATCAGGCCGGCCGGCGTTTCCGGCAGGCCGTGAAGAAGGTCCGGCAACGGCCGGCCGGCCGTAAACACCATCGCCAGCCTGGCCGCCAAGCCAGCGGCCGCGGCCAGGCCGGCGCAGACGAGAGCGGGACGCACGAGACCGGCAAAGGCATCCGGGCCGAAGCGGCGTCGCCACCACAAGCACAGGATCAGGGCATACAGGATGATGGAGGCGGCGCTGAGTCCGGCCACGCCCGGACCGTGCCAGGTCCGTGCCAGGCAGGGGTAGATCGGCAGCACCGCCAGCGTGACCAGGGTGCCGATAACGGCCGGGGTCAGAGTATCCTGCCAGGCGTAAAAAGCCCTGCCGATCACCTGCTGCACCAGCCAGAACGGCACGCCGCACAAAAAGAGCTGCAAGAGCGGCGCGCCGTGTGCGGTATCCTCCACGTCAAAGCGTCCGCCTTCAAAAATGAGTCCGAGAATCGGCTGGGCTGCAGCGATCATCCAGGCCGTAAGCGGCAGAACGGCGAACAGGCCGCGTTTCAGAGCATCGCCCAGGGTGGCGTGAAAAGCCGTCCGTTCGTCGTTGGCGGCCAGGCTGGCCAGGAAGGGAAAGGCGGCCACGCCGGCGGCCTGGGCCACGACACCTACGGGCACGAGCATGATCCGGCGCGCGTAGGTGAGCAGGCTGAGTGTCCCTTCCCCGGCCAGGCTGCCGAAGACGCGGATGAGCTGTTCGTCCAGCACCACGATCGATTGGCCCAGCATGAGCGGCAGAGCCAACAGGATATAGCGCCGCAAGAGCGGATGGCCAAAACGCAGCCGCAGACGCAAGCCTCCGGTCCATGCGGCATACAGGGGCATGGCGAAAGCGCCGCAGGCCGCGCCCACGGTTACGCCGGCGGCATAGCCGGTCATGCCGCCGGCCGCCTCCTGCCCCGCCAGATACGGCCAGACAAGCCCGCCCACAATGATGCAGCCGTTGTAAATGAGTGGGGTCAGCGCGGGTACGGCGAACATCGTGCGGATATACAAGAGAGCGGTCAGACAGGCGCCTGCCAGGAAAAAAATCTGCCCCGGCAGGACGATCCGCAAATAGAACGCGAGCCGGGTCAACTGCCCGGCGGAAAAACCGGGCGCGGTCAGCCGGGCCAGTTCCGGGGCGAATACCCATCCCAGCACGCACAGGGCGCAGGCCAAGGCCGTATTCCAGGTGAGAGCGGCGGAGAAAAAATTCCAGCCGTCGTCCTCGTTTTCCCGAAAGCGCGCGGTGAGCAGCGGGATCAGGGTCATGGAAATGTAGCCGCCCGCCAGCAGGTAATTGATGAAATCAGGCACGACAAAGGCGGCGAAGTATACGTCCGTGTCAGCCCCGGCGCCGAACTGCCAGGAAATGACCTTGTCGCGCGCAAGGCCCATGAGGCGCGAAAGAAAGATGCTGGCCGCCATGAGCAGGGCGGCGGCGCTCAGGCTGTGGCGGGATGTCAGGCGCGGCATGACGGTGTTCCGGCTGAAGTGCGCAAGGGGTCCATGCAGCGGGTATTCCTCTGATTGCGCGCCCTGTCAAGTTACGGTGTCTGTTGGGCAGTGTCCGCTTTCGCTCCGCTTACGGTGGGGGTTGGACAGCGGTTTGGTTGACCGGATCCCAAAAATCGGACATGATGTAACCAGGCCGCGATGTTCATTGATTACCTTAAATGGATACGGGTAAAATGAAAAAAATGGAGCAGGATAGCAGCATCGGGAATCATGAGCCAGTATTGATCGTTTTGGGCTGCTTTTTGCTCTCTCTCTCTCTCTCTCTCTCTCTCTCTCTCTCTCTCTCTCTCTAGTCAAAAACCCCGCACGCCCTGCCCTGGGGACCCGTGCGGCTTTTGGAGTTCCTGCGAATCCTGCTTTCTTTCGGGAAGCGGGATTTTCTGTTTTGCGCTCACTCTCAGGAATTGCTGAATGAATTCGATTATATATGCAGTAATTCCTGCCTACAATCCCTCTCTCCCGCTTATCGCACTGCTGAACAGTTTGGCAGCGATGCCATTTAAAGGGATCATCCTTGTCGATGACGGCTCTGCTCCCGGCTGTGCTTCTGTTTTTGCCGAGGCTTGCCGAATTCCCGGAGTTACGCTGCTGCGGCATGCCGTCAACCTCGGTAAAGGGCAAGCCCTCAAAACGGCCTTCAATCATCTGCTTCTGGAACATGCAGATATGCATGGAGTGGTGACGGCGGACGCCGACGGGCAACACCTGCCAGAAGATATCCTGAAAGTGGCTCATGCGCTGGAACGCGAGGAGCGTGCCTTGGTGCTCGGCGTGCGAACATTCAAAAAAAATGTGCCGTTGCGGAGCAGATTCGGCAATGTTCTGACGGCGGGCATTGCCCGAGGGCTGTTGGGGCGGAAAATTCAGGATACCCAGACAGGTTTGCGCGGGATAAGCAGAGAACTGCTTCCAGAACTCATTCGATTGCGGACAGGCGGATATGATTACGAGATGGAGATGCTGATTTGTCTGTTGAATAGTCAAGCCAAATTGCTTCAGGTAGATATTTCAACTGTTTATGTCGGCAAAAATGAAACTTCCCACTTTAATCCCCTCTTGGATTCTGTAGCAATTTATTATGTATTTATCAGGCATATTGGCAATTCAATTATAACAGCGATATTAGATTTTTCTATCTTTTCCATATGTTATTATTTTAGCGACTGGCTGTTGCTTTCGATAGCTTGGGGCCGCATATTTGCAGGGGCATTCAATTTTTCTATCGGTAAGGCATTTGTATTTAAATCAAATAGCAATATTGTAAGAGAACTGATATCTTATATATGGCTAGTCATTGTCCTCATGCTCATTTCCTATAGCTCTATCCGCGTAGCGACAATGCTATTTAATATGTCTCCATATTGGGCAAAATTTATTGTCGAATTAATTATTTTTATTTTAAGTTTTTCTGTACAACGCATTTTTATATTTTCCAGAAGTAATAAGCTTGATTATGATTTACATACAGATTGGGATAATTATTATATAAATCGTACGATTTCTCAATCTACAGTTACGCGCAGAATTACTGGACGATTGATCGTGAAGAAAATTAAAGAATATGAGCCTAGTAAGCCACAAACAATTGTGGAATTTGGCGGAGGAGATAGTTGTTTCTACGAGAAATTTCGTGAATCATTTCCCGGCGTCAAATATATAGTGATCGATAACAGCACCGTTGGAGTGGAAAAATTTCGTGAGAAAGCAGGTTCGGGCGCTGAAGCTGTTTGCTGGAACATATTGGAGCCATTTGATGAATGGCTTGGAGATATTGTTTATAGCGTAGGGTTGATCGAGCATTTTGCACCAGATCAGACGGCCGCATGCATCCGCTCCCATTTTCAGGCTGTTCGTCCGGGAGGCATTGTTTTATTGAGCTATCCATCACCTACGGCACTCTATCGCGCCATCAGGTTTGTGGCGGAATGGCTTAAAATTTGGCGATTCGTTGATGAACGGCCGCTGCTTTATGCTGAAGTTTCCGAGGAGGTTTGCAAATATGGTTCTGTACTGTGGAGAGGGATGAATTGGGGCATAGGTTTGACACAGGAAATCGTAATAGCGCGCCGATCTTGATAAATATAAAGCGAGATGTTTGGGAACTTTTCAACCAATGAGAGTCTTATGTTGTTTTTTTGGGGTATGCTGAGTATTCTACAATTATGCTACCTCCCCGGAGCTATATTGTTTTTAGCCATTTTAGGTCCAAGGCGATGGTATGAAATGATTCCATTGGCTTTCGGACTCAGCTTGCTGGCGAACTATATTGTAGTCTTCACCTTAATTATGATCGGCATATATACACGCCATGCAATGATATGTGTAGTCATTGCTGAATTGACAACTTATTTTTATATGCTCCATCGCATCAAATGGATTGATCCGACTCCTGTGCAAACTCCTCAACAAGAAATATATTATAAATCATTAGACTTGGGATGTAAGCTGATATTTATAATTGTTCTATGCATCATTTGGAATTATGTGCGGCGGCATGTCGGAGAAATTTTCTATGAATGGGATGCTGTAGTTTCTTGGAATCGTTGGGCAGTGGATTGTGCTTCGAATCGAATTCCGGATCATACATATCATTATCCACAGATGCTGCCTGCTTGGTGGTCAGTGAGTTATGTGCTGATGGGTGACGTGCGGATCCAATTTTTTGCAGCGTTCTCATGGTTGCTGTTTCTGCCCATGACGGCCCACACGTTTTTTATGCTGTACAATAAATCGGGTAAAATCGCAACATTGATGGCATTGCTGATATTGTTTGCAGGATTTATGAATATGCATTTGCATAAGCTGGTTGGCTTCGCAGATTTTCCAGTGATGGTGATGCTCTTATTTGCACTTTCCTGTTTAGTTATGGCAAGTCGCCAAAATATTTCTGAGAAAGAGTCTATTGGATATGCTGCAGTGGGGTTGATGCTTGCCGGGGCAACAGGATTGGTGAAGCAGGCGGGCATATTCGGCTATGCGACATATATCGCATTCATGATCAACCTCTGGCGCGATAACTTTTTGCCAAGATCCTTGCTATCCAAAAAGATGATTATTGCATGTATAATTGGAACGATATTTCTTATTCTTTCCTGGTATATCTTCGCTCACTGGCGTATCGCAGTTGGGATGGATGAATCAGAAGTTGGCTGGGTTACGGATGTAATCCACCAAGGACGCAGCTATTTGGAACGCATAATCCGATCTTTGCGTTTTCATCCAGAACCCTGGATAGTTACGGCATTGGCTTTGCCCGGGCTTTTTTCGCGTCATGCAAGAATACTTACTGTATGTGGCGTCGTCTATAGTTTTCTCTGGGCATGTTTCTGGAGTTATGATTCGCGAAATTTTTCCATAGCGATATCTATTTTAGCCCTTGCAACAGGCATATGGTTTTCTGAGGTGATGCTGTGGCTGATGCGGAATCACAGAATATCTCAATTGATTCATGGCACTATCCGGAAGGCTGGCGTATTCATATATGAGATATACAAAAAACCTGTTATATTTAATGCGATATTGCTGGTATTTTTTCTGACAAGTACCTTCTCATTTCAGGTGATAAAATTTCATGATAGTCGATTGCATGCTCGACAACACGATAAATTGATAAATATCACAAATCAAGGAAGCAATCCAATTATTAATAAAGCGATTATAGATAATTTTTCGACATACGGTGTAGGAAATATACTTTCAAACTACTGGTTCATGAAATTTATTCCTGGTATAGGTGAAAAATTTAAGTTTTTCCGTTTTGAAAAATTCCTTGATGGAAATTTTCATTATGATCCAGAAAACATAGATACACATATTCGCGAAATGGAAAATACATTGAATGATCCAAGCATCAAGTATATCCTATTGCCTGACTATATTCTTGATACAGTAAATTCAATTTTGACTATGCAAGGAGTGAGTGTGCAGCAACTTGAACTCAATACTCCCATGAACAAAAACAATGATTGGAATTATTTGATGTTGATGCTGTTGCGCTGATGCCTGTCAAAATCGTTGACAACCGCAACGAGATCAGCAAGGTTATGCGCCATGCTGGACGTTCACCCAACAGCTCTGCCGTCGTCATCCGCAAACGGGCAAAGCCCGGTAACGCCTGCCGCAGCCTCCGGCAGGCGCCCTGCGTTGTTTCGCCTGACCCGGCGGGATATTCTGGATTGTGAACGGCGTCTGCGGGACAGCCTGGCCAGGGTCGTCCGTTTCGCCGGTCATGCCGTGTATTTCCCCCAGGAAGATCTGCCGCCCCAGCCGGTATGGTTGCCGGAAGAAAGCACGTTGCTCATCCCCCTGCCCCAGGTTTCGTCCCCCGATGCCGCCGGTCCGGAGGAAGCGCGGGAGCTTTTGGGCGTGTTTGCGGCCAGGGGCGTTGCAAACATGTCCGAAGCCCTGCTTGAGCGCTTGCCCGGCATTGTCGATCTGTGCCTGGAAAACCTTGCTCTATACAAGGCCGGGCGACTGGACCCGGTCACGGGTCTTGGAACGCGGCAGATAGTTACGGAGCGGATTCGCCGGGAAATTGAGGCCATCCAAAGCAGTTTTACGGGCGCTGCCGACGGGGAAGACAGTCCCGCCGGCGGCAGCAGCCTCGGCCTGCTCGGCATCCGGCTGGCGCCGCTGCGCCGGATCGCCCGTGAACACGGGCAGACCTTTGCCGAAAACTTGCTGCGCGAACTGGCCGCCGCCCTGGCCCGCTCCCTGCCTGAAGGGAGTTTGGCCGCGCGCGTGGGCGACGCGAGCCTGGCTGCCTTTGTGCCCGCCGGCACTCGGGCCGTCTGCGAACAGGTGGCCGCCGCCGTGATCGCCGCCCTGGACGGGGTGAGTCTGCAAGCGCCCCTGAGCCGCCGGGAAGTCGGCGTCATGGCGCGCGTGGGCTTTGCCCTCTACCCCCAGGACATGGATGGCGCGATTGCCGGCCGCGATCCGTGCGATCAGGCCCAGCGACTGATGCAGCGGGCCGCGCTGGCCGCCGCCGTGGCGGCCCGGTCGGATGCCGCCTGGCCCGTGCGTTGCCTGGGCTATGGCCGCATTCTGCTTGCAGGCGGCACGATCCTGCGGCCCTTGCCCCTTGCCCGTCTGGTCGTCAGCCTCGGGCGTAGCGTGGGCGCGCGAGAAGGGCAGCGTTTCGCCGTATGGGAACGGGCTTCTCCGGCTGGAGGCGATGATCGCGCGCCTGTATACAAGGGCGAATTGACGATCATCAAGGTGCACCAGGATGAGGCCGAAGCCGAAGTGCTGTGCCTGGGCGAACCGGGCAGCCCGCCAGGTCCCGGCGACATGCTGACCCTTTTGCCGGAAAGCGGCGATGCCGTTCCCATCGCCACAGCGGACCAGCCCTGCGATTCCGGCACACGCCTCTTGCGGCACGGCGATTTTTTGGCCCGCCTGGCTCCGCTGCAGAATGCCTGCATGCGCTTCGCTCTGGCTCTTGTGCATGCGGAAACAAGTGAACGTGATCCGGAAGCCCATCTGTCGGCTGTCGCCGGGGCGGTGCGCGTCTGTTTCGGCCTGGAGCCGGAAGCCGTGTCTCTGGACGCGGCCGCCGTGCCGGGCGGCTGCCATGTTCTGGGCGGACGGTACGGGCACCGCACCCTGATCTTTTTTCACGGCGAAGCTGATCCGGACGCGCTGCGCACTGCCTATGAGCCGGTGGCGGCCGCTCTGGCCGCCCGGCTTGGCTGCCGGGTAGGAGTGGGCATCGCGGCTTGGCCGTTTTTGAATTTCCGCCCGGCGGACATGCCCGAATGCGCGCGCAAGGCGTTGGAGTATGCCCTGCTCTTGCCCCCGCCCCATATCGGTGTCTTTGATACCCTGGCCATCAACATCAGCGCGGACAAAAAGCATTGCCTGGGTGACGAGTTCGGCGCTATTGAAGAGTACAAACTTGCGCTCCTGGCCGATCCCGGCAACGCTCTGGCCTGGAACTCCCTGGGAGTGTGTCTGGCCGGCCTTGGCCGACACGCCGAAGCCCGGCATTATTTTGAGGAGGCGCTGGTCCGCACGCCCGACGATGCGGCTTTGGCCTATAACCTGGGAGCGGTCTGCCTCAATCTGGACGATCTGGAAGCGGCCGAGCGTCATTTTCACGCCTGCCTGCAAGCTGCGCCGGATCACCTGTACGCCCTGATCCGCCTGGGACAGGTTGCGGAACAGCGCGGCGATCTCGATCTGGCCCGCAGCCGTTACCATGAAGCTGGCGGCCTTGCGGGAGGCAGCGGCCTGCCTTTCCGGCATCTCGCCCGGCTGTGCCTGCGCGAAGGCCGGGCCACCTCTGCCCGTGAGCACCTGCATCAAGCCCTGCAACGCAACCCGAGCGATGCTGTGGCCTTGCAACTCATGGCCTCCTTGTACCTGGAAGGCGGGGAAGACCCCGAACTGGCTGAGAGCCTGGCCCGGCACAGCGTGGCCTTGCGCCCGGAACGCAAATCCGCCTGGCTGACGCTGGCCGAAGCCCTGGAGCGCCAGAACCGGGAAAGCGAAGCGCATCTGGCTCGCCTGCGGGCCGGCGAACTGTAAATGATTGCACCAGGCCCGGAATCGGCGATTGCCTTCGATGATACGCTTGAGGCCTATGGCTACGATCTGCCGGAAGAACGCATCGCCCGTTATCCGGGCGAGCGCGGCGCTTCCCGCCTCATGCTGCTCAAACGGGGCGAAGGGCATACGCACCATATGTTTGCGGCGTTGCCCGAATTGCTGCCCGAAGGCGCTCTTTTGGTGGCCAACAATTCACGGGTGCTGCCCGCCCGGCTTCTGGGCCGCCGTCCCACAGGCGGAGCGATCGCCTGCCTCTTGCTCACCCCTTTGCCGTTGATCCGGCCTGTGGTTGCAGGGGGGGGCCGCATGGCCGTGGTCGAAGCCTTGCTCAAACCGTCCCGCCCGGCTCGGCCGGGTTTCCGGTTCGATCTGGACGGCGGACTTGCCGCCACCGTGCTGGAAAAGGGCGCATTCGGACACTGCCGTCTGCGCCTGGAGTGGACGGGCGATCTGCACGATCTGGTGGAGCGCCACGGCCGCCTGCCCCTGCCGCCCTATATGCGGCGTGAAGCCGATGAAAACGACCGCCGCCGGTACCAGACCGTTTACGCCCGCATGGACAAAACCGGCAGTGTGGCAGCGCCCACCGCCGGTTTGCACTTCACTCCGGCCATGCGCGGGCGTTTGCTGGATATGGGTTTCGCCTGGGCTGAAGTGACCCTGCATGTGGGCTACGGCACGTTCAGTCCGGTGCGCGAGCACGACATCCGTCGCCATAGCCTGCATGGCGAATATGTGGAAATCAGCGCGCATGCGGCAACGGCCGTCAATCAGGCCAGGCGTGAAGGACGTCCGGTCGTGGCTGTCGGCACCACCAGCGCCCGCGCCCTTGAAGGCGTGGCCGCTCTGCGCGGCGGCAGTTTGGCTGCGCATGCCGGCCCTATCGATATGTTCATCCGTCCGGGTCACGTCTTCCAGATCGTCTCCGGGCTGATCACCAACTTTCATTTACCCGGATCGAGCCTGTTGATGCTGGTCAGCGCCCTGGCCGGCCGGCAGGCCGTGCTCGACGCCTACCGGGATGCCGTGCGTTCCGGATATGCTTTTTTTTCTTATGGCGACGCCATGCTGGTCCGTTAGATGTAACGGACTATCCGTGCAAGCCGGCATACAGGCCGGCGGCCAGGGGCCGGGAGTAGATTTCCAGGCGCAGGCGCAGCCAGGGCCATGCCTTGTCCCGTACTTTGAAGCGCCTGACGGCTGCCGCCTTGCCGGAGGGATTGGCGCCGGGCGCGGTTTCAAAGAAGACGGAAAATCCCAGCGCCCGGGCTTCTTCCCGGGCGATGGCCGCAGCACGGCCCCAGGGCCAGCAGAGCGAGCGGACAGGATGCCCGAGTTCGTTCTCCAGCGTGTTGCGGCATTGCGTCAGTTCGTTGCGGACGCGCACGCGCTGTTCGGCTTCGGATTCCATGACGCCCCGTGCTTCCCTGTTGTATGTTGCCACCAGATCGTGCAGCGCCTCCACGTTGGCTGTTTGCCGGAAAAAAGCATGGGCCGAAGCCTTGTCCTGCGGCACGAGTTCGCGGATGGCCCGGACAAGAGGGGCAGAGGGTAAAAAAGCCCGTCCGGCCATGGCCGGCTGTTCGGCAAAGCGCGGCAGCCCCCAGGGCACATCGGCTTCCAGTTGGTAAAATGTGTTGCCGCGCCGGCCGGGAATGTGAAAGCGGGCGGCCGCCTGATCAAAAGAAGACCGATCGGCGCCCGTCCGCCTGGCGGGAAATTCCGGCCCCGCAAATACGGCCAGGTGCCGGGCCGTGTGCGCGGCAATGCGCATCACGCCCCGCTGTTCGAGAATCCTGGCTTCGGCCCAGTTCATGAACAGATCCCGCCGATAGTCGTAGCCCAGGGGATGGCGCGCAAGAGGAGCATCAACCGGCGGCAGATCGGCGGCCTTGATCTGCCCTTTCCAGACATCCGCCACCGTGGGCCGGATTGCTCCGGCCGGCTCAATCCGCTGTGTCACGGCGAACACCGTGCCCTGGTGGCCGTATTTCTCCAGAATGGGCGCGGCATAGACCATGTTGTCCAAAAAACCGTCATCAAAGGTGATGAGTACCGACTTGCGCGGCAAAGCCGTTTCGCCGCGCAGATAAGCCTCGGCTTCGTCCAGGCCGATGCCGCGCCAGCCGTGTTCGGCCATGCCGCGGCAGTGCTGCTCGAAGTGATCGGGCGTCACGTTGATCGGGCCGGTGAACCTGCTCACATAGTGGTACATCAATACCGGCAGGCTGGTGAGAGAGATCACGGCACACGCGCCAGGGAGGCATAAATGGTTTCCAGCGCCTGGCAACGGGCGTTGACGGTGTACTTTCGGCCGAGTTCGCGGCTGGCCCGGCTCCAGGCGGCGCGTTGTTCAGAGGGCGCGGCCATGTCAGTCAGCGCCCGGCTGAGCGCTGCCGCATCGCCGGGCCTTACCAGGATGCCGTTGCCGTTCACAATTTCCGGCACGCCGCCCACGTCAGTGGCCACCACCGGCAAGCCCATGCGCATGGCTTCCAGCAGGGTGTTGGGCGAAGAATCCAGGCCGGTGGGAAAAACGAAGGCATCGCCCAGTTGCAGATAATCAGCCACGTTTTCCACATGCCCCACATGCCGCGCCCTGCCTGTCAGCCCGAGTTCTTCGGTCAGGCCTTGCCAGCGCGCCGGGTCCGTGCCGATCAGGATCAATCCGGCCTGGGGCAGGCGGGCGGCGGCAAAGGCCCGCAACAGCAAGCCCGCTCCCTTGAGAGGGGTGTTGTTGCCGATGTAGATGAAGCAGGGGGCCGCATCATCAAGGCCCAGGCTCCGGCGCAAGGCCATTGGATCGGCCTGGGGCGTGATCCGTTCATCCGGCACGGCATTGGCCACAACCCGGATCTTGCCTTGCGGAGCGTACAGGCTGATGGCTTTGGCGCAGGCTTGCGAATTGACGATAAAGGCCTTCATGGCTGGAGAAAGATACGGCAGGGGATTGTTGGGTCGAAAAAGCACGCCCCGGTGCGCCACGCAGGCCAGATTACGCCGTCGCCAGAATAAGCCCCACCAGGCCACGAGTTTGACCGCCTTGTTGTGAAAGGCATGCACGATGGTAGGCTCATCCGGGTTCGCGGGCAGCAGTGTTTCCAGGGCGGCGCGCCAGCGTCGCTTGTTTTCGGGCAGGCGGCGCCAGTACGGTTCCGGCTGGAATTCCCAGCAGCTCGAATCGGCAGGCAGGCACAGGCTGACGGCATGCCCCCGGTCGGCCAGGCCCTTGGCCTGGTACAGAGCCTGCCGTGTGCCGCCGCTGCGGTTGGTGGATGAGGTGATGATGAGAATGCGCATGAGGTGAAGCTAGCGCCTTTCTTTAGGGCTGGCAATGTTCGGCGGCGATCGGCAACGGCACAGCGCGCCGTGCTGCTGCGTCAGCGCCGGCCGTTTTCCTGCCGCCGGAGACCGGAGCGCTCTGTGTCCTGAAGGTAAGCGCGCAGGGCCGACAAGGTTTTTTCCAGGCAGGCGCCGGTTGGTTCGCGTTGCAGACAGGCCCGGAGATTTTTTTCTTCTTCTTGCAGGGCGGCGCCGGGCAGAGTCTGTTCCATCAGGCGCGGCAGCACGAACAGGACTTCGTTGCCCTTGGGCGAAAGCCCCAGGAACAAACTTTGATGGTCACGATGCGGCGGCCGGATATCCGTATTGCTGATCCGGACCCGCAGGCGGATGGCAAAGTCCGTCGTATACTGCTCGCTCAAGGCGTGCAGGCGGCTGCGTTCCTCTGGAGTCAGGCTGCCTGTTTCGTCCGTGATCGCGCTGCCGGCGTTTTTCGCGGTCAGCCGCTGTTCAAGGCGCGCGCTGAAGGCCCAGGCCGTGCCCGCCAGAATGAGCAACAGCAGCGTCCAGCGCGTGATCCTGCTCCAAATGCTCGTGGGCATGGAGTATCTTTGCCTTGTTTTTCTGGACAACATCCAGGCCACGCCTTGTGTTTTGTGCATCAGTCGTCAGAAGCGTCGCAAAATGTGATTGCCGGGATGGCTTCTATTGTGCCGGGCTTTTTCTCCCGATTCAATAGCTTGAGCGCACTTTGCCCGCTTGCGGACGGCGGCAGCGGTGCTGCCGCGGGATCAGGCATGGTGATACGGCACGTTGCGGGCAATGGTTTCGGCGCGGTAGATCTGCTCAAGCAGGACGACACGCGCCAGTTCGTGGGGCAGGGTCATGGGGCCGAGCGCCAGCAAGTGCATGGCTTTTTCACGCACAGCGTCGTTCAGCCCATAGGCGCCGCCTACCACGAAGCAGGGGATGCGGTTGCCGTCTTCCACCAGGCGGGCCAGCCAAGCGGCAAAGCGGGGCGAGGTGTAGGATGTTCCCCGTTCATCCAGGCAGATCACCGCGTCCGCAGGCGTGAGCGCGGCCAGCAGGCGGGCGGACTCGTTCGCGCACCGGGCGGCGGGAGAACGCGCGGCTTTTGCGTCCGCGATAAAAACTTCGCGCACATCCAGCCAGTGCCGGAGGCGATCGAGATAATGGGCCGAAGCGGCTTGCCAATGCGGCAGGCGGGGCCGGCCCACGCTGAGCAGGCGGATGGTTCTGCGGGTCATGGATCTGCCGGGGCGAAAATCAGAACGACGTCATGCCGCAATTGTGCGCAAAACCACGGGGCGAACGTGTTGCGGGCGACGGAATGACACGAACGGGCCGCCTCGCGGCGGCCCGTTTTTTCCCTCTCCCCCACGCGGTCGTGGGTTGTTAACCGCCGATGAGCTGCATGGCCAACTGCGGGATGGAATTGGCCTGGGACAGCATGGATACGGCGGCCTGGGTCAGAATTTGGTTGCGCACGAATTGGGTCATTTCCGTGGCCACGTCCACGTCGGAAATGCGCGATTCTGCGGCTTGCAGGTTTTCTGCCTGAGTGGTCAGGTTGGAAATGGTGTTTTCCAGACGATTCTGGAGGGCGCCGAGCGCGGCGCGGATGTTGTCCTTGGACACGATGGCGTCGTTGAGGGCCTGGAGGGCCGCCTGAGCCGCGCTCTGGGTGGAAACGGTGTAGCCGGCGACATCGTCCAGGGCCGACTGGTTGCCGATGCCGAGCGAAGAGGCCGTGGCCGAGCCGATCTTGATGTAGTAGTAGTCTTCCGCCGAGTTGTTGTAGGCGCCGAAGTGGATCTTGAGCGCGCCTGTGGATGTCAGCTTGGAGCCGTCGTGCGTGCCGGACAGGCTGCCGTCGATCAGCTTGACGTTGTTGAAGCTTGTGGCGTTGGCGATACGGGTGATTTCCGAAGCCATGGCCTGATATTCGGATTCGATCATCAAGCGCTGGGTGGAGTTGTACGTGCCCGTGGCCGCCTGTTCGGCCAGCTCCTTCATGCGGATCAACTTTTCGTCGATGACCGCCAACGCGCCGTCCGCCACCTGGATCATGGAGATCGCATCGTTGGCGTTGCGCACGCCCTGCCTCAGGGCCGCGATGTCCGCGCGCATCAGTTCGCGAATGGCCAAGCCGGCGGCGTCGTCGGCACCCATGCTCACGCGCAGGCCCGAAGACAGTCTGCGCACGGAAGTTGCCAGGTTGGAATAGTGTGTGTTCAGGTTGTTAACAGCATTCAGGGCCATCAAGTTGTTGTAAATTGAGAGAGCCATGAGATTCCTCCATGAATCGTTGACTGCCGGGTGGCGCCGTATGCGCTATCGCGTCCATGCGATATTTCCACCATGCCCCTCTTATCGTCATGGCCGGAACAAACTATAGGGGGCGCAAAAAAAAAAAAGCATAAAAAGTCCGCGCCTGCCGCTTCCGGGCATTTGTGCTTCGACCGGGCCTGCGTTATATTGCTGGAGCACAAAGCATTGTGCTCCAGATTTGCCTGGCGGCAGGGCCGGCTGTGTGGTCGCGCCGGCAAGCCGCCGCGCAGCCAGCGGAGGAGCAGCGCGCTTGTGCCGCGCAACGAGAACACCATTATGACGGATCCGTACCTCGCCCGCCTGCGCCCGGAACGCTTTCCTTCGCCGTGCTTTGTGACCGACATGGAGCGCATAAGGGCCAACGCCGCCGTACTTGATATGATCCAGCGGCGGACAGGGGCGAAAATTCTGCTGGCGCTCAAAGCTTTTGCCCAGTGGAGCGTGTTCGGCGCCCTGTCGCGCGCGCAGGGCGGACCGCTGTACGGCTGTTGCGTCAGTTCGCCGGATGAGGCGCGGCTGGCGCGGGAATTGTTCGGGGGCGAAGTGCATGCCTTTGCCGCCGGGTACAGCGATGACGATTGCCGCCGCTTGCTGGAACTCGCGGATCATGTGTCGTTCAATTCGTTTGGGCAGTGGCGACGCTTCCGGCCGCTCATCCGGGCCTGGAACGAACGGACGGGCGGCGCGATCCGCTGCGGGATCCGCATCAATCCCGAGCATTCGGAAGGCGCTCCGGCCGTGTACAATCCCTGTTCGCCCGGTTCCAGGCTGGGCGTGCGGCAGGCGCAGTTCGAGCCGGAAGAGCTGGAAGGCATCAGCGGTCTGCATTTTCATACCCTGTGCCAGCAGGGCGCGGATGCCCTGGATCGAACCCTGGACGCGGTTGAAGCCTCTTTCGGGCCGCATCTGCGCCGGATGGAGTGGTTGAACATGGGGGGAGGGCATCATATTACCCGTCCGGATTATGATCTGGATCGGCTCTGCCGCCGCATTGAAGCGGTGCGCGACCGGTATGGCCTGCAGGTCTATCTGGAGCCGGGCGAAGCCGTGGCTCTCAACGCCGGCGTGTTGGTGGCCGCCGTGCTGGATGTGATAGAGGCCGACATGCCGATTGCCATTCTCGACACCTCCGCCGTTTGCCACATGCCCGATGTGTTGGAAATGCCCTACCGCCCGGAGGTGATCGGCGCCGGGCGCCCCGGCGAATTGCCGTGGACCTGCCGCTTGGGCGGGAAGTCCTGCCTGGCCGGAGACGTCATCGGCGAATACGCTTTCGCCGGGCCTCTGGCTGTGGGCGATCGCCTTGTGTTTGCCGACATGGCCATCTATACCATGGTCAAAACCACAACCTTCAACGGCCTGCGGCTGCCCTCCATCGCCGTGTGGGACAGCCGCACGGATACGGTGGAGTCGATCCGGCATTTCGGTTATGAAGATTTTTCAAGCCGCCTGTCTTAGGGCAGGTTGCGCTTGTGATGGTCGCCCGACGGCTGGTAAAACCGGCCTGCGACAATCTTGTTCCGGGGGCTGCCGAGGGAAAGACGAAAACGGGAGAAGCTATGGGAAGCAGTGCGGATATGGGGCAGCCGGGCGTGATGCCGCGGGTGTTGCTGGCTGAGGACAATGAGATCAATCAGGAAATCGCCTGCGAACTGCTGGGCGGCATGAATGTGGCCGTCACGGTGGCGGAAAATGGCGAACAGGCGGTCGAGGCGGTTCGATCCGGCCAGTATGACGCGATCCTCATGGACATCGAGATGCCGGTCATGGACGGCCTGGAGGCCACGCGCCGGATTCGGGCGAGCGGCATTCCCTGGGCGGAACAGGTGCCGATCATCGCCATGACGGGCCACTCGCTGAGCGACGGCCACGAGAGCAGCCAGGCTGCCGGCATGAACGCGCACCTGACCAAGCCCATCGATCCGCAAGCCCTGCGCAGCATGCTCGCGACCTGGCTGCCGCAAAAACGGCCGACCGAATCCGCCGGAACAGACAATGGAGCAAGCCATCAGGAGATGTCGCAGTTGTATGGCATCAATACGCGGGCGGGCATCGCCAATGTGGCGGGCAATGAAAAACTGTATTTTGATTTGTTGCGCCGTTTTGCGGGCAAGTACCGGGATTCGCAGCATGAACTGCAGGCCTTGCTGGAACGGGGGGACATTGAGAGCGCATCGCGTCTTGCGCACACCATCAAAGGCGTGGCAGCCAATCTCGGCGCCGTGTATCTGGCGGACATGGCGAAAAGGATCGAAGCCGCCCTGCTGGCGAAAGAATCCATCGAGGATCTCACCGATCCCTACGCGCAGGAACTGACAAAGGTTGCCCAGGGCATTGAGCAGATGACCTCGGGCAACACGGCGCCGCAGGAGCCTGCCCAGGTCCAGGCCGAGGTGGATGCGGAATCTGTGCCGCTTATCCTGCAAACCTTGGAAGGCTTGCCCCAACTCATGCAGACAGACTGGGGGCAGGCGCAGGAGATAGTCGACGGACTGGCCCCTCTGCTTGAGTGCACCATGGCCGCATCGGTGTATGCGCGCCTGCACAATGCTTTGGAAGAATTTGATCCCGATGCCTTTGCCGTCGAAGTGGACAATCTGGCCGGATTGCTGGCTTGAATGGTGCAAAAAACTGTACGGGAATATGGCTGGAAGGCACGCAACCGAATTTGGGTTCAAAATCTGAAACGCCGCATGCCGCAGCCTGATCCCGGCGTGCGTGATTTTATCCAGTGTATTGAGCGTGTTCCATCCTAAGAGAAAAAGTTGTTTGCGTTGGCACACTGCTTGCTATATCTGAAATACCTTCCTTTCAGATGCAATGACTCTTCCTCCGGCGGCCCGCATTGTGCGGGCCGCAATGGTTTGCGCCCATTGCGCCGTACACTGTTTATAGCGGCACGGTTTGCCGCCGGACAAGGAGCAGGCTCTGCCCGGCGTGTGCCGGCGCGACGCACTTGCTTTAGTTTTTTTTCATTGTACTATGCCCCGGTGCAATCGGCTTGCATCTGCTGATTGCCGGCAAGCCCCGAAGTCGGGCTTTGTCAAAGACACACCCGCTCCGGCGCTTCACGGCGCGCATGCATGGCGCCTGCGCCCTGCGGCGGGCTGTCGCCGAAGGCGGCGGGAGAGAATTTTTCTTTACAGAAAGGGAAAAACACATGAAACAACGCAGGATCGTTATCATCGGCGCGGCCGGGCGGGATTTTCATAATTTCAACACGTTTTACCGGGATAATCCCGCTTATCAGGTGGTGGCTTTCACCGCCGCGCAGATTCCGGACATCGCGAACCGCAACTATCCGGCTGCGCTTGCCGGCAAGCTGTATCCCGAAGGGATACCCATCTACGCGCAGGATGACCTGGAGTCGCTGATCAGGGATCGTGATGTTGATGAGTGCGTCTTTGCATACAGCGATGTTCCGTACACCCTGGTCATGGGCGTAGGGGCGCGGGTGAACGCCGCCGGTGCGGATTTTACCTTGCTGGGGCATAAAAGCACGATGCTCAAAAGCACCAAGCCCGTCATCGCGGTCGGGGCGGTGCGCACAGGCTGCGGCAAAAGCCAGACTTCGCGCCGCATCGCGGAAGCCTTGATGGCCAAAGGTTTACGAGTGATCGCCGTCCGCCACCCCATGCCCTACGGCGATCTTGAGGCGCAGAAGGTGCAACGCTTCGCCGCCATTGATGATCTCGCCAAAAACCATTGTACCATTGAAGAGATGGAAGAGTATGAGCCTCATATCGCCCGCGGCAATGTTATCTATGCGGGCGTGGATTACGAGGCTATCCTGCGTGCGGCGGAAAATGACCCGAAGGGCTGTGATGTGATTTTGTGGGATGGCGGCAACAATGACTTTCCGTTCTACCGCCCCGATCTGATGGTTGCTGTGGTGGATCCGCACCGGCCGGGGCATGAGCGTTCTTATTATCCGGGCGAAATAACATTGCGCCTGGCGGATGTGGTGGTAATCAACAAAATTGACAGCGCGGATTTTGATGCCATACAACTGGTCAGGGCGAACATCGAGCAGGTGAATCCGCGCGCCGTGGTGGTGGATGCCGCTTCCATCATCCATGTGAACAAGCCTGAAGTCATACGCGGCAAACGGGTTCTGGTTATAGAAGACGGCCCCACCCTCACTCACGGCGACATGAAAATCGGAGCCGGCATCGTTGCGGCCCGTCGCTTCGGCGCGGCCGAGATCATTGACCCGAGACCATATGCCGTGGGCAAGCTGGCGGAAACGTACCGCATTTACCCGAATATCGGCACGTTGCTGCCGGCCATGGGCTACGGTCAGCAACAGATGAGCGATTTGAGCGCCACTATTGAGCGTGCCGATTGCGATTCGGTGGTCATAGCCACGCCCATCGATCTTGAGCGCGTGATACGGATCAGCAAGCCAAGCACACGGGTGGAGTATAGCCTGCAGGAAATCGGCCGCCCGAGCATGGATGATGTTTTGGCGGGTTTTATCAAAAAAATTACAGGGTGATCACACCCCGCCGCGCGGCCAAACGCCATGCGTTTGCGCCGCGCCGTTGCGGGCTTGGTTGTTCTCACTCCCACAGCCATGTCGACAGATACCGTTCGCCGGTATCCGGCAAAATCGCCACAATGGTCTTGCCCCTGTTTTCCGGGCGTTTTGCAAGGCTCAGCGCCGCTTCAAGGGCGGAACCGGACGAGATGCCCGCAAGTATTCCCTCTTCCCTTGCAAGGCGCCGCGCCGCGATGCCGGCTTGCACTTCATCGCTTTGGTATACTTCGTCAATGATCGACGGATCATAAACTTCAGGCCGGAAGCCCGCGCCGATGCCCTGAATGTTGTGCGAGCCTGCCGGGCCGCCGGAAAGTACCGCCGAGGCCGAAGGTTCCACGGCAACCACCTTGACTGAGGGCTTTTGGGACTTGAGATACCTGCCCGCGCCGCTTAAGGTTCCGCCGGTTCCCACGCCGCCGACAAGAATATCGATCTGCCCGTTGGTATCGTTCCAGATTTCCGGACCGGTGGTCGTTTCGTGTATCGCCGGATTGGCGGGGTTGTCGAACTGTTGGGGCAGGAATGCGTCGGGAGTGGCCGCAGCCAATGCTTCGGCCCGCTCTATCGCCCCTCTCATGCCTCTGGCCCCGTCGGTCAACTCCAACTCCGCGCCCAGGGCTTTGAGAAGTTTGCGGCGTTCAATGCTCATCGTTTCCGGCATGGTCAGGATGAGCCGGTAGCCTTTGACCGCCGCCACACAAGCCAGTCCGATGCCGGTATTGCCGCTGGTAGGCTCGATGATGACCGCCCCTTTGCGCAGTTGGCCGTCTTTTTCCGCCGCCTCGACCATTGCCAGCGCGATGCGGTCCTTGATGCTGTGCATGGGATTGAAGCTCTCCAGTTTGACATGCACGCTTGCCCCGCCCTCGTTCATTTTGTTGATTGTGACCAGAGGCGTGTTCCCGATGAGGTCTGTAATTTTTTCCACTCGCGCCATACATGCCTCCTCACCCTTTTGCATCGCCCCGCGCGACGACAATGTGATAACCCGCGTGATTGACACGCCGTTCAAGGCATGCCCGGCCCTCGGCGGCTTCTTCGCCTGTAGAAATTTTACCGTCGTACAGCGCATAGTGTTTGCGGACTGACGGCGGCGACAGGTTGGGCATCAGCACGTTCGCGCCGGATTGAAGCCCCAGTTCGCGGCCGTTGGGCGCAATGCTGCCCAGGGCGGTAGTGGCCGGCAGCAGCGCGCGGGGAAACAGCAGCCGGAGTATGGCGATCAGCCGCAGAGTCAGCTTCAGGCTCCCATTCCCACAATGCCCGAAAGGCGTATCGTGATGCGTGATATATGGTCCGATGCCGATCATCGCCGGTTTCAACTCCTGCAAGAAGCGTATATCTTGCACAAGGTGTTCCGTTGTCTGATAGGGTGATCCCACCATGAAACCGGAACCGGTCTGATAGCCGATCGCTTTGAGATTCCAAAGACATTCCTTGCGGCTTTGCAGGTTCATGCCTGCGGGATGCAACTGCCGGTAATGCGCGTCGTCAGCCGTTTCATGGCGCAGCAGGTAGCGGTCGGCGCCCGCATCAAAAAACGCCTTGTAACTCGCATAAGATTTTTCGCCCAGCGAAAGCGTCACGGCGCAATCGGGATATTGGGATTTTACGGCTGCAACGATGCCGCATAGCGTTGGGTCGCTATAATAGGAATCTTCTCCGCCTTGCAGCACAAACGTGCGCAATCCCAATTCGTATCCTGTATTGCAACAGGCGAGTATGTCCACAGGACTCATCCGGTAACGGGACAATCCGATATTGTCCCGTCTTATGCCGCAATAATAACAGTTATTTTTGCAATAGTTGCTGATTTCGATCAATCCGCGGACATAGACATCTGTTCCGTAATGTCTTCTGCGAACGCTGTCTGCCTTATAAAAAAGTTCCTGATCGCATGTATCATCCTCAATAAGCGCTTTGAGCGCGGCATCAGGCAAATCCATATTTTCATAGAGCAGTTCGATCAATTGTATCATTGTGCATCTGCTCCATAATCAAGGCAGTGTTCCCGTTTGCCGCGACACTTCGCCAGGCGAGAAACTGGAACACTGCCTTGAAATCTGACGCAGCCAGAGAGCAAAAGGGCTATGTGTCAGCACATCACAAGTTTTCTCTCACAGATCATAATACATTTCAAATTCCACCGGCTGAGGCAGCTTGTTGTACCTGGCCGCCTCGGCCTTCTTGTTTTGTATCCAGATGCTGATCAAGCGCTCGGGGAAAACCCCGCCCGCAGTAAGAAAATCGTGATCCGCCGCCAGGGCGTCCAGGGCTTCGTCCAGGGATCGGGGCAACTGCTTGATCTTTCCCTGCTCTTCGGCCGTGAGAGTATAGAGATTGAAGTCGTAGGGACCGAAGCCTTCCCCTTGGGGGTCGATCTTCTTCTGGATGCCGTCCAGCCCGGCCATGAGAATCGCGGCATAGGCGTAATACGGGTTGCAGGTGCCGTCCGGCGATCTCAGTTCAAAGCGTTTGTCCTGCGGGGCTTTGGCATAGGCCGGAATGCGGATGACGCTGCTGCGGTTGGAAGTGGCATAGCCGATGGTCACCGGCGCTTCATAGCCGGGCACCAGGCGTTTGTAAGAGTTGGTGCTGGGGTTGGTGAAGCCGCAGAGCGCCCGGGCGTGGCTCAGGATGCCGCCGATGAAATGCAGGGCGGTGTCGCTGAGTTGGGAATAGCCTTTGGGATCATAAAAGAGAGGTTCGCCGTTTTTGAAAAGATGCATATGGACATGCAGGCCGTTGCCGGCGTCGTCGTGGATTGGCTTGGGCATGAAGGTTACGGATTTGCCCTCGGCCATGGCGGCATTTTTTAACAGATGCTTGGTCATCATGGTTTTATCGGCCATCTCCAGAAGAGAGCCGAATTCCACTTCAATCTCCACCTGGCCGGCGGCGCCGACCTCATGATGGTGGTACTTGACCGCGATGCCCTGCCGTTCCAGCAGAAGGGTCGCCCGAGATCTGAAGCCGCTCAGGGCGTCCAGGGGCGGGGCCATGTGGTAGCCGCCTTTTCTGGTTATCTTGTAACCCAAATTATGGTTCTCCAGGCCGGCATTCCACCCGGCCTGCGCGGCATCGACCCGGAACTTGGCCTCGTTGGAATCAACCGAATAGCTGACATGATCGAAGACCTGGAATTCGAATTCCGGGCCGATGCGCATTTCATCGGCCAAACCCAGTTTTTTCATGTATTGCTGGGCGTTGTGGGCGACGTTACGCGGGTCCTGGTCAAAGCGGCGGTTTTCGGGCAGGTCTATGACGTAGACATCACCGATCATCGTCATGGTGGGAACTTCGGCGAAGGCGTCCACATAGGCGCTGGCGAGATCCGGCACGAAGACCATGTCGCTTTTTTCAATCGGGGCGAAGCCGTAGTTCGAGGCGTCGAAACCGATGCCGTATTGCAGCGTATGTTCGCTGAACCTGGCCACGGGTATGGTCAGATGCCGCAAACGCCCGTTCAGGTCGATCATCAGAAAATCGACCATCTGTATTCCGTTGTCCCTGAAAAAATTTCTGGCCTGGCTGAGATCGCTGAACATGTCGAGTCCCCTTTATACGGACACTGAAGCGTACACGGGCTTTATCTAGCAAAACGGACGCCGGATGGCAAGAAAACATCGAGTGTCCTGCCGCCGGAAAAAACCGGCTTTACCCTTGTACCGTGTGGCGTTACATTCATCACCGGCGGGCGGGCAGCGGCCAGGATATGGCTCTGCGCCGCTCCCGTGTCTTCCCGCTACGCAATCAGGGGTTTATGATGAGGCGACATGCAGGCGCTCCGGGAGTTCCACGGCGGATTTTCGCCCGCGCCCAGGCTCTGCTGCGGCTTGCGGCAGCGGCTTGCACGCTCATTGTTTGCGGCATTGTTCCGGCGCCGGCCGCTCACGATGCGCAAGGCCCGATATCGAGCGCCACAACATACTCCCTGTCGCAAGATGCGATCAACAAACTCAGTGAGCGGGCAACAATTGATGCTGATGCAGCATTCAGGATGTATCAGTATTATACATTTTCAACCAATGATACATACCTGGCGATGAAATTTTTAAAACTCGCTGCAATACATGGAAACAGCGTTGCGCAGCATAATATGGCTTATATATATTATGAAGACAATCGTCTTGACGATGCGTATAAATGGGCACTCAAAGCAAGGGAAGGGAGCAGCAAAAGTACGGATAACTTATTGAATGATATTGTGTATGCTCAAAAAAAGAAAAGAAAATCAAATAGTAAACCAATAAACGCCGCGCGGGCGCGTATATATAAAGCTGAGGATGCCATAAAAAACTATGTGAGAGAAAAATATGATTTGGATGAGACAGTTTATGAAATCTGCATCGACGCAAAAGATGACGACGCGCATAGTGTTGTCTTTTTGATTTTTCATAAAGACGATAAAACTGCGGCTTCTCCTGGCGGGGGTCAATTGTTTCTGGTCGAGTTTGACATGCAGGAAATGCTGACAGTGAAAGTCATTTGGTTTCAGTAGACCGTAGTGTATCCCATTTCAGGAGATGTGTAGCAGCGAGCCGTTGATGCCATGTGTGCTCTGTTGAAAAAAATTTTTACCCTCTATGCGCTCCTGGCTTTTTTCCTGGCAGCCGCCCTCGTGGCCGGTTGCCAATCCATGACTTTCATGGGGCTGTTCACAATGGGGGTGTTCACAACGGAGATCTGGCTGGTCTGCATGAGCGTGGCGATCCTGGTCCTGACGGGCTGGCTCTGGGCTGCCGAGGCTCCCCTGCCGGATACCCTGTTCGCCCGTGGGATGCCCCTTGTGCTGCCGCCGCTTGTGCCGTTGTTTGCATACATTCCCCTCGCTCTGGCCGATGATCCCAACCACCTGCACCTGGGCCTTCTTGTGATTGTGGCGCTTGGCTTCTTCGCGTGCTTTTACCTGGTTTTTCTGATCCGTTCCGAACTGCGGCGACGCAGCACACACAAAATGCGCGGCGCGGTCTGTCTTCTGGGCGTTGTGCTGATCTGTGCGGCTTCGGCTGCGGCCGCCCACCATGCCGCCATGAGCAGGATTGTGCGGGCGGGTGATGAAGCATCCGTGGGGCACGGTGTGGACATTGACCGCTATCTGCCCTTTGGCGACAGTGAATACAACCGGTTGACGCAGCCTGCCTCTCCCCCTTCCTTACGCATCGCCAGGAGCCACCCGCGGCTGGACGGCGCCATTGCCGCTTTACCCCTCTATGCGGCCTTTGCCCAGGCCGTGTACACAGGGCTGGATAAGAAAAGCGCCAATAAAATCGTGAACTGCACCAATACGGTGGAGGCGTATCAGCGTCTGGCCGACGACCGGACAGACATCTTTTTCGGCGCGGCCCCGTCGCGGGAGCAGCGCGAGTATGCCGCCGACAAGGGTTTGATCCTCACGGAAATCCCTGTCGGCAAGTCGGCGTTCGTCTTTTTCGTGCATAAGGACAACCCGGTAACCTCGTTGACGCAGGCGCAGGTTAAGAGCATATACAGCGGCCGCATCCGCAACTGGAAAGAACTCGGAGGGCCGGATGAGCGCATTTTGGCCTTTCAGCGGCCCGAAAATTCCGGCAGCCAAACGACCATGCTGCGCATCATGCAGGGCGAAGCCATGGTGCGCCCCTTGCGCGAGGAATATCATCAGGGCATGGGGGGCATTGTTCTTGCCGTCGCCGACTACCGTAACTACGAAAATGCCCTGGGCTATTCCTTCCGCTGGTATGTTACGGTTCTTTTCAGCAATCCCGACATCCGTCTGCTGGCCATAGACGGCATTGAACCTACGCCGGAAAACATCCGGAACGGCGCGTACCCTTTCATCACCTCGATTCTGGCGGTGACGGCCCGGCCGCTCAGCCCGCAGAGCAGAAACCTGCTCGACTGGATTCTCGGACCCGAAGGGCAGGATCTGCTTGAGCGGGTCGGCCATGTGCCGCTGGGTCACAGTGCGGCTTTGGCGTCCGCCGCAATGAGCGATGCCGATTTTTTCCAGCTCTGCGGCGAAGGCACAGCACAGCAAGTCGTTGACGCCATGCAAAGCGGAGCAAGGGTGACCGCGCGCAGCGCGGACGGGAGCACACCGTTGATGCGGGCGGCGTGGAAGAATTCCAATCCCGAAATGGTGACGGCTCTTGTCAACGCGGGAGCGGCGATCAACGCGCACAGCGCGGACGGGAGCACAGCGCTTATATTGGCGGCGCAGGAAAACTCCAATCCGGAAATGATACCGGCCCTCATACGCGCGGGCGCGGCTGTCGACGCCAGGGAAAACGGCGGAGCGACGCCGCTGATGTGGGCGGCGAGGGAAAACCCCAATCCGGCGGTGATCACGGCTCTTGTCAACGCGGGCGCGGACGTCAACGCCAGGGATAATCTGGGAGTGACCCCGCTGATGTGGGCGGTATGGAAAAATCCCAATCCGGAAGTGTCGGCGGCTCTCATGCGCGCGGGCGCGGAGGTCAATGCCAGGGAAAACAATGGAGGCACGCCGTTGATGTGGGCGGCGTGGGGAAACCCCAACCCGGAAATGCTGCTATTGCTTGTCCGCGCGGGCGCGGCTGTCAATGCCAAGGATGATGAGGGAATAACGCCGCTCATGTGGGCGGCATGGAAAAATCCCAATCCGGAAGTGATAACGACCCTTTTGGACTTGGGGGCGGACCCGGAAGCTGAAGACAACGACGGCTGGATGGCCCTGAATTACGCCAGGACAAATGAAGAACTGAGAGATAGCGATGACGCGATCAAGAAATTGGAAGCACTGAGCCGTTAGCTAGGAAAACAGGCCATGACCGGAATTTTTAAGGTTGATCGCTCAAAGAAAACACACCCACCGTCGCACCCCGGCGCTGTTCTCAAGGGGCTGTGCATGGAGCCGCTTGGCTTGTCTGTGAGTGCATTGGCGGCGCACATTGGTGTCTCTCGCCGGGTGCTGTCGCAGATCGTCAATGAGCGCGGGCGTGTCACTCCGGATATCGCCCGGAGGCTGGGGCAGGCGTTTAACACCTCGCCGGACATGTGGATTGGCCTGCAATCCGGGCGTGACCTGTGGGAAGCGAAACACGGTGAAGGGCAAGCCATAGCGCCACTGCCCCGCCCGCCCGAAGATATCCACGAAGAGGCGGCGCATACCGCCGCCATATAGAATTTCCCCGGATAGGCGCGGAGTAATCGGCCGCGTCGAACAAGCCCGATCGCAGCCATGATGGAGAAAGCAGACAGAGATTTTTAGATAAATCCACATGATACCGCCTGTAAGGCTCGCCTTGTGGGCGGTCTTCGTTGCGGCTCCAGGCCAAAAGCTTCCCGTGTAATGGATACTTTTTGATACTTGGCGCGCCCTCCATGAAGCCCATAGAGTGGTGGAAGGATTGGTTGCCAAAAGAGAAGATGTGGGGGGAGAGTTTTAAATTTCGATGAAATTTGGGCAGTACTGAGGCAGTCAGTACATTATAGATTTTGATCATGGGTGAATTTGCTCTGACAGTGGACTTTGGTTGATAAGCCTACTGCCAGAGCAGGTTATTGTCATGTACGGAGAACTAAAATCTCATGTCGTAAACGCAAACATTGCCTTTAGGTTGTATTATAGTGACTTTGTCAGGGGTATTACGTAGAGGACGGGACATCTTCTCCACACATAATTCCCCAACATTACAATCTAAATTCCACGAATCTTTAACCCATTCATTGAACTCTGTATTGTCAAGAAAAACTTTTGATATATAACCTGGTACAGTTGACTGGATCAGAACTATATCTCTTATCCCATAACGATCAGGGGGTGACAGCAATATATTAAAAGAGTCACAGCTTAATCTATCATGGTTCTTATGAAATTCCTCTATCTGTTTTGGCAAAATTTCTTGTCGATCTCTTCGCCACTCTCTTTCGCGTTCTGCTGCTATTTGTTGATCGTATGCTTGTTTTTTGCGCCTTTCTTGCTCCTTAAGCTCAGCAATATGCCGCAATTCACTATTAATACATTCGTCTATATCGTTTGTATATACAATTTTATGTATGCGATTGCCTATATTGTTGCGTTTTTCATATGCTGCATCATATTCTTGTTGCTTTGTACCCATTATTTCTGTCAGTTCTCTTCTTTTATTATTAATATACTTCATGCTCTCATTTGTGACATTATTTGATGTATTATGTTTTTGTACATAAGCGTTAAACTTTCTTATTTCATCTCCTGCCAGTTCAACAGATTGTTTTGATTTTTCATATTCGGTAGTCATATTTTTTAACAACGTAATAAGTTTTGGCAGTTCGTGGGCGTATTTATCTGCTATGTCTTTACATTTGCGATACTTATCTGCTTCCTGTTTCTTATCTAAAAATTTTGCAAGATCTTGTATGCCGAGATTGATGCCTTCATTAATCAATTCTTTGGAGAGAAGTGTTGAGTGTTTTGGTGCTTCCTGCTGCTGTGAATCATCTATGGCCTCGTAGTAGTCATCCGCCACTGCTTCCTCATAATATCCATCAGCCTTCACACTTATTCCAAGATAAGTTCTTTCAATCTGAAGAATGCGCATGGTTGCTTCATTTACAAGAAATTCTATATATTCGGACGTTCCTTTCCGAAATTTTGCAAAGGCTTCATTTTCTCTATTGACGATCCAGGCACGTTGCTCCGTGCGTAATGTCTGTTTATCCGCCTCAGACAACGCCGCCATAGCCTCTTTGTAAACTTCTCCAAGCCTTTGCTCCGCTGCCCTAAAGCTCTCATCCTTCATCAATGCTGCCCATTCGTCTTTTGTGATGGCGAAATTTGCTGAAAAAGAAGCTTGCGGCATAGATAGAATTAGAAAAAGAGAACAAAGGTAGACAGCCCACTTATACTTACGCATACAGGTCTCCGAGTTAATGGCAATTTGCCGGACAGTAAGCTGTTTTGATAAGCCCTCTGCCAGATGCGTATCAGAATCGTGCCGACGGCCAGCAGCCTCATCGACGAAGCATATTTTCTTCTCTTGATGGTTAAAGGTGGACGGCAATCTTTAGCTGAGGCTATTTGGATTGAAACATAAGAAGTCCAGAGGCGTTATTTACGCAACGATACATTAATCTAAAGCTTTTAAATGCTTGCATCGGTTTATCTTTTGTTGGGAACTTTGCCATATCTATAAAAAAATTAGAAATGTTCTCTAAGTCACTATCTCCTTCTTTCATTTGATTACCTTGTAATGTTGATATTCTCGCTCCCATAATCATAGCAAGTACGATTAATGAACTAAAATTTTTATCTGTACCACGCATGAGTGTAATTGTTTCCATATCATTATCTACAGCAACCATTGTAGCTACATTATTGATTTCAAAAGAATATAAATTACTAGGCTTATCCCAGCCAATTGCTTTCTTTTCTCCATCTGTAAATTTTTTTAATACAGATCCTTTGTCATGTTCTAACATCGCTCTGCGTAAATCTTCAATAAGTTCTAGTTCATTAAATGCAAAACCTTGCTTAGAAGTTTGAGTTTTTGAAGCTTCTGCCTTCTGTTCAGCAGTCGTTTTTGGAGATTCATCTTTTGTTTGCTGCTCGTCTTTTTTGCCAAAGATGCTGGCAAGAGCGCTGATTGTCAAGATGATGACTGCCCACTTTACCCAGCGTCTTTTCTTTTTGGGTTTTACTGATTCTTGAGATGACGGTACAGGAGGCGAGACAGTCTCCGAAATAGGAGGAGCTTCTTTTATGGCGCTCAAGGGGACTCCACAGTTTGGGCAAACAGATGCCTTATCAGATACTTCTTTTCCACATTCGGAGCAGGTGATTAAAGCCATGATTAGCCCCCCAAAGAATAAAATGTTGGTTTTTCTTATGCCATCCAGATATTACTTTATGCTTTGCCATGCTTCCGCATAGCCATGTTCTGCCCCAAGCAAAAACTTCTTGTTAAGCCAGCATGTTATCTTGCCATCGGCTTTTGGTTGATCATGATAAACAAGATTTGTTGAAGAATTTACGCCTCCTTCACACACAGTTACGCCCTGTGCGATGTCTTTCTGTGGAATAATAAATACCTTCTGCTGTTCGCCTTTACGTACATTCATAAGTACAATCCAAAAATCAACAGATGGGTCATTGTAATTGTTCCCCAGCGGCACATCAGCTTCGGCTGAAAGTGTTTTGACCTGTATGCCAAGTTTCTTTTCGTCTTTTACAAGGATGATGTCTGGCCCACGCGCATTACGGATCGTGGGCAAAGTGTTCCAGCCAATAAGAGAAAGACGGTAGCAGGCATAAAATAAGCCAATGCTGCCGGTGAGTTGCTTGTCATACATAGAAAATGCCTCTTAGTTTCCGGATTGAGTCAGTAGGGTCAGAAGGAAAATGCAGCACAGGGCAGACGGCATATTTACACATCTCGCTCTCCAAGGCTGGTTGATGTTTTCCAAACGTAGCCGGTGCAGCAAATATTTTTCTAACTCTCTGTTAGATTTTTGGCAAGAGCAATCAGTTATCAAGAGCCTTATGACCAGAAAAAAATCTTTGGCCTTCGGGCCTGTTCTCAGGAGTCTGCGCGATGAAAGGAATCTGACCCAAGATGAATTGAGTGAGAAAATGGGCATCGCTTCGCCCTATATCAGCATGTTGGAAAGCAGTCGGAGATTTCCCAGCCTGGACGTGATATTCAAGCTGGCCGAAGCCTTGGAAATACCTGCCAGTAGCATTTTTTCAGCTATAGAAGAACGCTTGAAACAAGATCCGGAATAAATCCAACCTGTTGTGGCTCCAAGCCAAAAGCTTCCCGTGTAATGGATACTTTTTGATACTTGGCGCGCCCGACAGGATTCGAACCTGTGGCCTTTGGCTCCGGAGGCCAACGCTCTATCCAACTGAGCTACGGGCGCCTATTGCGGCACGGGCAAGTGTAGCCGCATCATTGCCGCTTGGCAAGCCGGCTCTGCGTTGCCTTCCTCATCTTACGGCGCGATTTCCAGTCCCAGGCGGGCGATCATGTCCAAATCTTCCACGATGCCCTGGCCGGCGGTGGTCAGGTAGTCGCCGGTCATGAGGGCGTTGGCGCCGGCGGCGAAGAGTTCTTCCTGGCGCGATCCGAGCACGGACACCCGGCCGCCGCATACCCGCAAGGTGGACTCGGGCAGTATGTGCCGGAATACGGCAATGATGCGCAGGGCTTCGTCCGCTGCCAGCACGGGCTGCGCGGCCAGAGGCGTGCCGGGATGGGGATGGAGAAAGTTCAGGGGAATTTCGCGGATTCCTTCCGCTGCCAGGGTGAAAGCGAAATCCAGGCGATCTTCCCATGATTCGCCGGCGCCGAACAGGCCGCCGCAGCAGACTTCCAAGCCCTGTTCCCCGGCCCGGCGCACGGTGGCCAGACGACTGCGCCAGGTCTGGGTGGAGCACAGCTTGGGGTAATACGCCTCGGCGCATTCCAGATTGTGGTGATAGCGCCCAAGACCCGCTTCGCGCAACTCGGCCAGGGCATCCGCTTCCAGTCGGCCGAGGGAGGCGCAGAGCCGGGGCCGGGGAGCCTGGTGCTCAGTCGCGAGCACTCCGGCCACGGCCCGGATTTCATCCCGGCTGAGGGAGCCGCCGCTGGTGACGATGCCGCAGTGACGGATCGGAAAGTCCCGCAGCCGGGCGATGCGTTCACGCAAGGTCGTGGCGTCCAGCAGGGGAAAGGCGGCAACGGCTGCGCCGTGGTGGCCGCTTTGGGAGCAGAAGGCGCAGTCCATGCCGCAGTTGCCGCTTTTGGCATTGATGATGGAGCACAGGGAAACCGTGTCGCCGCAGTGCGCCCGGCGCAGAGCCGTGGCCGAGGCGCACAGCGCGGGCAGATCCCACGCCAGCAGGGCGCGTGCGGTTTTCCGGGTCAGCGTTGGAGTGGGGGGTGCGTGTTCCATGTGCATGATGCGTGTTGCGGGCGGTCAGGGGCAAACGATCACCCGAGAATCTGCCGCATGGCCGCCACGTCACCAGGGCTGGGCTTCCGGCCGGCGGCATTGAAAATTTCAAGACACTGCATGAGCTTTTCCCAATACGGGGCATACTCAGGATTTTCCTCAATGATCACATGGCGTCCGTTCACGCTCTTGACGGCATACTTGAGCGGCACGTTCAAGGCCCGCAGACCGGATTCGTACAGGAACACATTTAAAGCCAGAATGCCCTGGCCGGGCCGGATTCCGACATTATGCGCATGGCTTGCCGCCTTGGATGCCGCGTATTCTCCTGTGGCGGGCACGGCGCCGAGATTTTTCATCAGAGGCTCCGCCTCGAAGGAATACTTGCGGATGCCGGCATGATGACATCGCAGGCAGTAATCCGCATCTTCTTCGCCATACAGGCCGTAGTCCTCGCTGAAAAATCCCAGGGCGCCGCTGATTTTCTTGCTGACGAGAAACGCGGACCCGACAAAGGAAACAGGAAGCACCCACATCAGACCGAAGGCGGTGCGCACCTGTCCCATCGCTTCATTCTTTCCGTTCCAGACAGGTCCCATGAGCGTGGCATGGCGGGCTTTGCCCCACATGCCGTAGATGTTTTCCAGCCAGGAATCGGAGAGGATTTCGTAGTCGTTGTCGAATTTCATGAAAAACGGCGCATCGACAAGCTTCCAGCCGACGTTGCAGGCACAGGAAATGCCGTAGTTACGGTCCAGAACAAAAAGTTTGTCGATGACCTTCTTATCCGCAAGGTGGGCCAGGTCTTTGGAAAGAGCGCCGCCGTTTCCGTTGTCGACAACAGTGAGCATGACGTTGGAATGTGTCCGCCGTCGCAGGGAGTCGATGGCGATCAGAGTTTGCTCATGTCTGCCGAACACGGGCATGGTGATGTTGGTCAGCGGGCAAGTGACTGGAGAGGGCATGCTTGTTCCTGAACAATGGGTTTGATCCGCCTGGCTATGCCTTGGAGGGCGCGGAAGCCGGCGATCCGCTTTGGGGCGGTTGGGGATCGGTTGCAGCGGTACGGCGTTGAAGCTGTTGGCTGTGCGGGTGGCCTTGGCCGGGCCGTCCAGAACGAAGTCGTGCACAATCTCCACGGCGGCCGGCAAAAGCTTGAGGCACACGGCTTGTTCCTCCGCGTTGAAGCGGCCGAGCACCCAGGCTATGGTGTCGTTGCCGCCGTGCGGCGGGCGGCCGATACCCAGGCGCAGGCGGTAAAAATCCGGCATGCCCAGGCGCTCTGTGATGGAATCCAGGCCGTTGTGCCCGGCGTTGCCGCCGCCGATTTTGCAGCGCATGCGCCCGAGCGGCAGGTCCAGTTCGTCATGAACGATAACAATCCGATCCGGCGCCAGACGGTGCCAGGCGGCCAGGGGTTGGACGCTTTCACCGCTCAGGTTCATGAAGGTCTGGGGCTTGGCCACAAGCCAGGTCCGGCGATCGGGCAGCTCCACTTTCCACAGGAGGCAGTGAAACTTGCCGCCGGACAATGCGCAGATCGACCGGCGGTCGCGTTCGGCTGCGGCCAAGAGAGAATCCACGAACAAAAAGCCCAGATTGTGGCGGGTGTGTTCGTATTTGGGGCCGGGGTTGCCCAGGCCGACGATCAGACCGGCAAAGCTGTTCATAACGCGCCGGAGATTCTTCAGAGTCCTTAGCCTGCGGCGCCGGCCTCTTCAGCTTCGGCGGCTTCGCGCGTAACAACGGAAACCACGGCAAAGTTGGCTGTCATGGCGGCGCTGACGCCCTCGGGCAGTTTGAGGTCGGCCACATGCAACACGTCGTTGACGCCGAGGTCGCTGATGTCCACGCACACGCGGGCGGGAATGGACAGAGGCTTGCCTTTGACGGTGATCTGCTCGCGGTAGGTTTCGAGATGGCCGCCGAGTTTGGTGCCCTTGGCCACTCCCACAAATTCCAGGGGCACAACCAGCCTGACTTCCTTGTTGAGGTCCACGCCGTAGAAGTCGATGTGGGTAAAGGCGCGCTTGACCGGGTGGAACTGCACGGACCAGAACAGGGCGGGCCTGACGATCTTTTTGCCGTTTTCGTGGTATTCGATGTTGAAGACGGTGGTGCGGCCCACTTCGTCATACAACTTGACCAGATCCTTGGCCGGCGCTTGCAGGGCGAAGTTGTCGCCCTGGCCGCTGTAGAACACGCAGGGAATCATCTGCTCCGCGCGCAGGCGGCGGTTCGGGCCTTTGCCCAGGCTTTCGCGTTTTTGCAAACTCAAGGATTTCATAGCCGTCATGGTGGGTCTCCTTACGCATACCGCGATTTCGCGGGGATTCGCGCGCTGTCAGAACAGCATGCTCACCGAGGATCCGGTGTGGATGTTGTGGATGGTTTTGGCCAACAGGCTGGCCACGGACAGAATCTGGATTTTGGAACAATTCCGGGCCGCATCGGACAGGGGAATGGTATCCGTGAGATACACCTTGGCAAAGTCCGAGGTTGCGATCCGGTCCACGGCTGATCCGGACAGCACGGCATGCGTGGCGCAGGCCAGCACTTCGCGGGATCCGAACTCGCGCAATACGGCGGCTGCCGCGCACATGGTGCCGGCGGTGTCGATCATGTCATCCACCAAGAGGGCTATGCGGCCGTCCACTTCGCCGATGACCGTGGTAGCCGAAGCCTGGTTGGGGCGGTCCCGGCGCTTGTCGATGATGGCGAGCGGCGCGTCGAAGCGTTTGGCGAAAGCGCGAGCCCGTTCCACGCCGCCCGCATCGGGTGAAACTATGACCAATTGGTCCCGAAAGGGAATCAGCGGGTCCACGAGAACCTTGGTGGCGAACAGGTTATCCACCGGGCAGTCGAAAAAGCCCTGAATTTGCCCGGCGTGCAGATCCACCGTGACCACACGATTGGCTCCGGAGCGGCCGATGATGTCCGCCACCACCTTGGCGCTGATGGGTGCGCGCGGACTGACCTTACGGTCCTGGCGCGCATAGCCGTAGTAGGGGATGACCGCCGTGATCCGGGCCGCGCTGGCGCGTTTGAGCGCGTCGAGCATGAGGCACAGTTGCATGAGCGTGTCGTTGACCGGGGCGCAGGTGGACTGGACCACGAACACATCATCCCCGCGCACGCTTTCCGATACTTCCAGACGGATTTCGCCGTCACTGAACCGGTCACATACGCAGGGCGTGAGCGTGCAGCCCAGGTGATCGCAAATGGCCTCAGCCAAGGGGATATTGGCGGTTCCGGTGAGAATTTTGAGCGTGCCGTACATGATACAATCCGGTTTGTGGTTCCGGGACAAAAAACGCGGAGGCATCCGCGCTGAAAAATGGCTGGGGCGGAAGGATTCGAACCCTCGGATGACGGGACCAAAACCCGTTGCCTTACCGCTTGGCGACACCCCAATTGTTCGCGGGCAGTTCCGGCGCGGAATCAACCGAAGGTATGTGCCCAGGCCGCGCCATATCGGTTTATGCAGGCGCGTTGCGCCGCATCAGCCGCTGCTTTGTGCCGGAACAGGGCCGCCACGGCAGCGCCGCTTCCGCTCATGATCGCTCCGTCCGCGCCGCATCGGAGCAAGTGCTCCTTGCAGGCGCGCACAACGGGATAGGCCGCGAACACCACAGGTTCAAAGTCATTGCAGAGCGGCACTCCAGACCATCCCGCATCAAGGAAGGTTCGTCTTATATTCCGTGCGCCGCAAGCTGTCAAGGCTTCAGCCTGCGTCCGCGCGTCAAATGCCTTGTATGCCCAGGGAGTGGCAATCTGTACCGGCGGACAGGCCAGCACCAGGCGCCAGCCCGCAAGATCCGTCCGGCAGGGCGTGAGCACGTCACCCACGCCCAGGGCGCGGCACGGAACATTCAGCAGAAAAAACGGAACATCCGCCCCGACCCGTACCGCCACTGCCCGCAGCGCTTCTGCGGTGAGCGGTTTGGGAGCAGCCGCGTTGAGCCACAGGAGCAATGCCGCCGCGTCCGCGCTGCCTCCGCCGAGACCCGCCCCGTGCGGGATGCCCTTTTCCAGGCGCAACTCAAGTCCCGGCGCGAAGCCGCTGGCCGCGGCGAACAATGCGTAGGCCTTGGTCAGGGTATTGTTTTCAGGATCAATGGCGGGCGCATCGCAGGCAAGCGTCAGCCCCGACCCGCCCGCCGGGTGCAGCCGCAACGTGTCATGCGGCTCGGGCAGGGGCACAAACAACGAATCCAGTTCGTGCCAGCCGTCCGGCCGCACACCTGTGATGAACAGGTTGAGATTGACCTTGCAGCCCGTGCGCAGGATGGCGGGAAGAACGGGGGCGGCGTGCGGCATGACCGAATTTGCCTCGCGCTCAGAGCGTTCCGTTGTACACCCCCACCTCCCGGTAATGGTATTCCGGCACGGCCAGGGCCTGGTCGATCACCGCCAGCATGGCCGGCTTGTCGTGCGGCAAGAGGCCGCGCACGGCCGCGAAGTTCGTCCAGTGATCACTCACGACCTGACTGCCGTCGGCATCCAGGTTTTCGATCATCAGCCGTATTTCCCGCAACGTATCGTGCGGGCCGAGCAGGGTATATTCGCCCTGCAGGCAAGCCTCGGCCATGAATGTGCCCAACTGGGGCACAAAGGTGCGCAGGCGGATGAAGTTCGGTTTGACCGCGCTGAGCACGAGGGCGCTGCCCAGCGCATGGGCCGTGCTGCGTTCCTTTCCGCCCAGGCCGGGCATGACGTAAAAGCTCACCTCCATACCCGCCGCCTTGACGTTCTGCCCGCCCCGAATCTGCACTGCGGCGGTTGCGCCCTTGCCCACATAGGCCAGCAGTTCGTCATCGCCGCTTTCCATGCCGCAGTGGATCCGGGTCAGGCCGGCCGCGCACAGAGCCTTGAGGTCGTCCGGACTCTTTTCGGCCAGGTATTGCGTGGCGCCGTAGCTCGTCACCCGTTTCAGCTTGGGAAAGGTCTTGTACAGATGGGCCAGGATGTCCAGCAACTGGGCGGGCCGCATGATCACGCTGTTGCCGTCGGCCAGAAACACGGCCCTCACGGTGAGCGGGTCGTAAACCCGGCCGGCTGTGTTGATGTCCTCGATGATGTCGTCCACCTTGCGGATGCGGAAGCGCTTGTCCCGATACATGTCGCAGAACCGGCACCTGTTGTGCGGGCAGCCGATGGTGGTCTGGATGATCAAGCTGTCCGCTTCGCTTGGCGGACGGTACACGGTGCCTTCGTAGCGCATGAAAAACTCCTCACGATATGCTTGTCTCAATGTAGGCACTGTTTGCGACTTGTAAATCGCCGGTTCTAGGGCGTTTTTCCTTTTCGCTTTTTGTCCAGCCGGTTCAGGGCGTCGACAAAGGATTTGGCGCAGGCGATGATGATGTCGCTGTCCGAGCCGTGTCCCAGAGCCAGGAGGTCGTTTTCGCGCAGGCGAACGGTGACTTCGCCGAGGGCGTCGGTGCCGCCGGTGATGGCATTGATGGAAAATCGTTCCAGATCCACGGCCCGGTCCACGATTTGGGAGATGACGTTGAATGTCGCGTCCACAGGGCCGATACCGAAACCGGCCCGGCGCATGACTTCGCCGGAAATTTCCAGGCTCACGGCGGCCACGGCCGGCAGGCTGCTGCTGGAGGTCTGCACGCTGATGTCGAGCAATTTGTAGCGATCGGGTATGCGGTAGACCTCGGAGAGCACCAGGGCTTCGAGATCCTCATCCTGAACAGCGGTTTTTTTGTCGGCCAGGAGTTTGACCGCGTCAAACACGGTCTGAACCTGGGCCTTGTCCAAGCGGAAACCGAGCTGTTCCAGGCGATTTTTGACGGCGTGGCGTCCGGAATGCTTGCCGATGATGAGATCCGCGCCGCCCCGGCCGATGGATTTCGGGGACAGGATTTCATAAGTGGCCCGGTTTTTGAGAACACCGTCCTGATGGATGCCGGATTCGTGGGCGAAGGCGTTGCCGCCCACAATGGCCTTGTTGGGCGGAATGGGCATGCCGGTGATCATGGAGAGCAGGCGGCAGGAGGGGTAGATTTGGGTCGTGTTGATGCCGGTTGCGAGGTGATAGATATCCGGCCGGGTGGCGAGGGCCATAACCACTTCCTCCAGCGCGGCGTTGCCCGCCCGCTCGCCGATGCCGCCGAGGGTGACGTCCGTTTGCCTGGCCCCGGCCAGAATGCCGGCCAGCGTGTTCGCCACGCCGAGGCCGAGGTCATTGTGGCAATGCACGCCGGTCACGACCTTGTCCGCGCCGGGTGTGCGGGCGCGGACAAAGCGCACCAGATCGGCGAATTCGTTTGGCTGGGCATAACCCACAGTATCAGCCAGGTTGATGGTCGTGGCCCCGGCGGCGATGGCTTCGCCGAACAGGCGCACGAGAAAATCCGGATCGGCGCGCGAGGCGTCCTCGGCCGAGAATTCCACATCGGCGCACAGGGCCGCGCCCTGCCGCACCGAGGCAGCGGCCTGGGCAATGGTTTCCTCGGGCGTCAGGTGCAATTTTTCCCGCATGTGCAGGTTGGAGGCAGCGATGACAATGTGCAGCCGGGGGCGGACGGCCGGAGCCAGCGCTTGCCGGGCGCGGCCGATGTCTTCGACGTTGGCCCGGCACAGGGCGGCCACGCCGGCGGTGCGCACAGTTTCGGCAATGGCCTGCACGGCTTCAAAATCGCCTTCGCTGGCAGCGGGAAAGCCGGCCTCAATGATGTCCACGCCCAGAATTTCCAGTTGCCGGGCCAGGCGCAACTTTTCCTGCAAGTTCATGGTGGCGCCGGGAGACTGCTCGCCGTCGCGCAGGGTGGTATCAAAAATGATCAGGCGTTCGGACATGATTTCCTCCGGAAATGAGAGAGCCGGGGCACCTTTTTTCCAGGTGTTCCCGGCGGGCGGGTTGGGCGGAAAAGGCGTCAGGACAAGTTTTGCGCCAGGCTGCGTAGCAGCCGCCGATTGTGAGTGGGCAGAATGATGAAGGTGTAGACAAGACCGGACAGCATGTAGAGCAGGCAGGCAATGGGCGCGAACAAGCGTGGCTCGGCATAGATCAGCGTGACCACGAGCAGGGTGATGACCATGCTGCGGAACGGATGAGCACGCAGAAAGCCGTATTCCTTGAAGGCAAAATATCTGACCCGGCTGACCATGAGCAGGGCCACGCCGAAGGTGATGGCGAATACGATATGGGGCAGCCAGGGGTACAGGATTTTGGGCAGGTAGGGACTGACAAAGACCGTAAGGGCCAAGGCGCAGCCACCGGCCGGGCTGGGCAGGCCGATGAAGAATTTTTTGCTGGAGGCGATCGCGGTCGAGACGTTGAAGCGGGCCAGGCGCAAGGCGGTGCAGGCCACGAACAGAAAGGACACGGCCATGCCGGCGCGGTCGTAGGGCTTGAGCATCCACTCCCAGACCATGAAGCCGGGAGTGACGCCGAAGGCTACGAGATCCGCCAGGGAATCATACTGGATGCCGAATTCGCTGGACGAATTCGTGAGGCGGGCGACTTTGCCGTCCAGCCCGTCCAGAACCGCGCTGATCAATATGGCCAGGGCGCAGGCCTCGATGGCGCCCTGCGAAGCCATGACCAAGCCGACAAAACCTGCCAGCAGGCTGCCGGTGGTGAGCAGATTGGGCAGGATGTATACCCCGCGCGAAGTTGGCTTCTGTGGCATGGACTCCTCAGCAAAGCCTTGAGGGAACAGATTCAGGCCGAATGTTTGCGGGCCAGAATACTTTCGCCGGCGATGACCGCATCGCCGACATGGACTTGGGAAGTATAGGCGTCCGGCAGATACAGGTCAACACGTGAACCGAAGCGGATCAGTCCGCAACGTTCGCCGCGCGCAAGTTCATCGCCGGGGTCCACGCGGCAGACGATGCGCCGGGCGATGAGTCCGGCAATCTGGACCATGATCCAGGCGTGGCCGTCTTCATCACGGATCAAAAAGGCGCAGCGTTCGTTCTTGTCCGAGGCCTTGTCCAAAGAGGCGTTGAGAAAGCTGCCGGGATAATAGTGGATGCGTTCCACCTTGCCGGCCAGGGGAAAACGGTTCACATGCACATTCATCACGCTCATGAAGACGCTGATGCACACGAGCGGGGCGCCGGTCAAGGGGTCCGGGCGGGTTTCCACGCGAATGACCTTGCCGTCCGCCGGGCTGACGGCCACATCGGGCAAGGCGGGGATAAGGCGTTCCGGATCGCGGAAAAAATACCCGCAGAACCAGGTGGCCGCCAGACAGAAGAGGGTCGGGCACCACCAGCGGAGTGCGGCGAAGGCCAAGGTGGAAACGGCCAGAAACAAAATAAACGGCGTGCCTTCAAGGGCGATGCCGACAGAGGGCTTGCGCATGGCGAAACCTCAACCGGGTGGTGTTGGCTGTATGGCGGCATGGTAAAAGAAAAATGCTGCGCCTGCAAGCAGTCCGTCTCTCTTGTGATCGCGCCGCGCCGCGCCTACACTGGCCGCATGCAAGGAGGTCGGCCATGAGCCTGCGTTTTCCTCAGGATCTGATCCAGGCCGGGGATGCGAAATGCAGCCTGGACGCCTTGCTGCTGGCCGCGTTCGTGGAAGGCGCGCACGAGCGGGTGGTGGATTTGGGCGCCGGTTGCGGCGTGGTGGGTCTGGGACTCTTGCTGCGCGATGCGGCCGGAAGCGTGGCCGGACTGGAAAAGGACGAAGCCCAGTTGGAGGCCGCCCGGCAAAATGCCCGTTTGTTCGGCCTGGAGCATCGGTATACGGCGTGCGCGGCGGATTTTGCGATGGATGGAAGCGCCGGAACGGGCGCGAAACAGGCGGATTTGGTGGTGTGCAATCCTCCCTGGCGCTTGGAACGCGCGGAGCGGCCGCCGGTTTCAGCCCGGCGACGGGCGGCCTTGTACGGCACGGAACAGACGCTGGCGTTGTTTGCCAGGGCCGGGGCCAGCCGCCTGCGGCGCGGCGGGCGGTATGTGTCCGTGGCAGGCGCGGAACGTCTGGCCGATATGATGCACGTTCTGACCGGAGTGGGCTTGTGTCCGACGCGCCTGCGTCTGGCTCATCCCCGGCCCGGACGTGCGGCCGCGTTCGCCTTGCTGGAAGCGCGCTGTCAGGTAAAAGGCCGTCTGCGCGTAGAGCCGCCGCTTATCCTGCACGAGGCTGGGGGCTACAGCGGGCAAGCCCGTGAGTTTTGTTGCTGGCTGTGAGTGCGCGATGTCTGCGCGATAATGTTTTCCAATTGCTTTGCGTCTACAGCAGCCCCGTCTCCCAGTTAAACAGGCCGGGGCGCGTGGTTTCCGGCAGGTTTCTGGGCGGATGTTCTTCCAGCGTGGCGAAAAAGCCATAGCCTGCGGCTTCGAGTTCGGCCCGGTGAGCGGTCAGATCCAGGGGCCAGACCGGGTAGATCCAGGTATTCTGCCCGTAGATATGAGTCCAGAAGGTCTCGTTTTTCGGGCTGGCGAACGGCTCGTTCTGCCGGATGGCGCTCTCGTGTCGGGCAATGCCCAGCGGCCAGAAGCCCGCGATCACCAGGCCGAGCGGCAGCGGACTCTGCCGGGGCAGGTGCAGCAGATCGGTGCGGGCCAGTTCCGGGCTGGCGAAAGCCGCCTTGAAGCCCATCCGGGCGAAAGCCTCCAAGGCCAGGGCGTTGGCCGCGTTGCAGAACGGGCCGGCAATCAAATCCGCCTCCAGGCCTTCGAACAGGGATGCCTGCCAAGGCGCGCCGGCCACAAAGTGCCGGGCGCCGTTGCGGTGCGCCTCGGCGATCAGGCGTCGCCACAAGGCCTCCTCGTTCTGCCAGATGACCGGCGGCAGCCACCAGGCCATGCGCGGGGCCACGGTGCGCGACACTTCCCGCACCGTGCGAGGGGTCATCCACAGGGCTGTCACCTGTCGCCGCCCGCGCCGTGTTTCCCGGCCCAAAGGCAGCGAGGCCAGTACCAGCATGTCCGGCCGGCGGCGCGCTCTGCCCGCGCTTTCTCCCTTGATTTTGGCCGGATTGGGCAGGCGCGGGGTAAAGTCCACGGCTGTCGTTGTCCGTCCCTTGCAGGATTTCAGCCGTTTTTCCCAGTCGGCCAACTGGCGCATCATTTCCGGATCACGGCGGTCGATCAGAAACACGGGCGTGCCGGCTTGCGGCGTCTTGTGCTTGGGCAGGCGCAGGGTCATGGTTCCGGACTTGGGCGTGCGCCGGGTGACGGACAGGGTGGCGTGCCAGCGTTCGTCCTCGTAGCCCACGCGCAAATAATCCTGCGGCAGCAGATCCTGGTGCGGCTTGAACGAGGGTTTGCCGCCGGCATCAATCTGGATTTTTCCGACCAAGAGACCGGAACTGGTCTGACTGTCGGGCGAGGAGGGAGGAGCGGCCTTCTGCGGCAGAAAGCCGGCCCGCGTCGTGGCCCGGCCCAAAGACATTTCCAGAAGGTTCTCCGCATCCTTGCGGGCGCGGGGGTCCTGGCCGGAATCGCGCAGCAGGCGGTAGGCCGCGACCGTGTGGTACACGTAATGCGGTCCTTTTTTACGGCCTTCAATTTTCCAGGCCTTGATCTGCGGCATCGTCGTCAGGCTGCGGACCAGCACGTCCAGTGACAGGTCCAAGCACGAAAAGAAGCGTCCTTCCCGTCCCCTTTGCCGGTACATGCGGCGGCAGGGCTGCACGCAACGACCGCGCAAGCCGCTTTTGCCGCCCAAATAGCTCGACCAGTAGCATCTTCCGGATACGCACCAGCACAGCGCGCCGTGCACGAAAATTTCCAGATCCGGCCCGTCCTGGCAGGCTGCCGCCACCTCGCGCACTTCGTCAATTGACAACTCCCTGGGCAGGATCACCCGATCCGCGCCCAGTTGTCGGGCCGCCCGCATGGCTGCGCCGTGGGTCGCGTTGGCCAGGGTGGACAAATGCAACTCGCCCGCATAGCCCGTCTGCCGGGCCAGATCGATCAGCCCCGGATCTTGCAGGATCAGCCCGTGCGGCTTCACGTCGCGGGCCAAGCGCGCGATCAGCCGTCCGGCAGCCCCGATATCGTCCGGCTTGACCAGGGTATTGAAGGCCACATACATGCGCCGTCCGGCCGCATCGGCCAGTTCCGCGAGACGCGACAGATCGGTCAGGCTGAAATTTTCAGCCTCCATTCTGGCGGAAAAATGCTTGAGTCCCAGATAAATGGAATCCGCCCCGGCCGCCATGGCTGCGAAAAAGGCGGACATGCCGCCCGCCGGAGCCAGAATTTCAGGTTTGTTGTCCGGCATGGAATGCCTACGCAAATCTGCTTGCGCAGGTGATCAGAACCATGTCCACGGGCACATCGCCGTGTACGCCCACAGTGCGTGTTTTGACCTTGCGGATCGCGTCCACCACGTCCATGCCCTCCTGCACCTTGCCGAAGACGCAGTAGCCGAAACCCTGGGCGGTCGGCTCGCTGTGATTGAGAAAGTCGTTGTCCACGACGTTGATGAAAAATTGGGCTGTGGCGCTGTGCGGATCGCCGGTGCGGGCCATGGCGACGGCGCCGCGTTCATTGGGCAGGCCGTTGTCGGCTTCATTGGGAATGGGATCGAGAGTGGCTTTTTCTTCCATTTTCATGGTCAGGCCGCCGCCCTGGATCATGAAGTCGGGGATGACCCGATGGAAGATGGTATTGGCGTAAAAGCCTTCGTCAACATAGTGCAGAAAATTTTTTACCGTTTCCGGCGCCTGTTCGGGGAAGAGTTCGATCAGCATGTCACCGGAGGAGGTTTCCAGAAGCACCAGAGGGTTGTCGTCCATGGTCGGGGTCCTTGCAGGGTTGAAGATGGGAGCGCCGTGCCGCCTTTGTGCCTGAAAAGGGGCGTGTGGGCAAGGGTGACTACGTTCCGCCGATCAAGGCATTGATTGCGGAAAAGCAGATGATGCCGGCGTACAGAATCTGGGTATTGCGACGCAGCCAGAGTTCTTCGCCCGTTTCTTCCCAGCGCTTCAGGCACAAAGCGATGAGAACGAAGCACAAGCCGAGGATGATCAGGCTGATGCAGAATGCTTCCCCCCGGCCCTGGCCGGTCAGAAAGGCGGCCAGAAGTGCGGCCAGGGCCATGACTGCGCCCAGCAGGTAGGAGACGGTGTAAAGCCGGCGGATATGGCGTTGCAAAAAGGTGATGAAGCGGGGATTGTTCAGGAAGCTCGAAGAATGATCAACAAAGAAAATGCCGGTCAAAAACAGCAGGAACAGGATGAAGGTGGTCCGGGCCGCAGCGGCAGGGCTGCCGGAATCGGCGGAACAGCCGGCCAGCAGAAGGGCGGAGAAGATGGCGGGCAGGCTAGGAGGGAGGCGCATGATGTGTGCCGGATTTGCGGTGCGGCCGGGGGCCGAACAGATACCAGCCGATTCCGGTGATGATGCCGAAAATCAGCAAAACCCCCAGGTTCGAGACCAGTGTATGCGTCAGCAGTGAGGCAAAAAACGCGGTCAGGACGTAAACGAGGAGGATACACAGCCAGACGAGCGGCGACATGGAACGCGTCTCCTTTGCAGCCTTGGCGAGCCTCAGCGGGCGGTGAAGAAAATTCTGTTTCGTGCCACAGCGGCCCGCAGATCGGGCATGGTGTCGACCACAGCATCAAGACCGTCGGTTTCGGCGGCCATATCCTGCATGCCTCTGGCCAGGTGGGCCAGCATATGCAGTCCGTAGCGTTCGGCATGATCGGCCATCTGCCCGGCAGCCAGGCTGATCGAATCCATGTCGTTGCGCGCCAGCGAGTCTTCTACCCGGAGCAGGGCGTCATCAAGGGTATGCAGCAATTCCAGTACGACAATGTCGCCGTCGTCGCTCCGTGTTTGCGGCTTTTCGGCTACGAAGGCGGCCATCGGCCCGTCGGGCGTAACCGGGTCCGGGGAGTCCGGCGATCCGCAAGCCGCCTCGGGCGGTGTGGATGCTTCGGGCGCTTCGGGGCCGACGAACTGGATGAGATCGAGCAGCGAGGGCCGCCGGGATGCCGACTGCTCAGGGCTGTCTGCACGATCGTCTTCGGGCGGTTGCGGCTCAGCTTTTGGAGGTTCAGCAATCGCCGGAGGTTCCGGCGCTTTGTGTATCGGCATAGGCTCGCCTACGCCGTTTTCCGATAAACGCTCGTCACGATCCTGTTCCGGAAATTCCGGCGTTTTGCGTATCGGCATGGGTTCGCCCACACCGTTTTCCGACAAGTGCTCGCTTGGGTCCACCTGCGTGACAAAGGCCGGAAGATCGGGCGTCTTGTCCCTGACGATTGGCATGGGTTCGCCCACGCCATTCTCAGAAAGCAGGCTGCCGTTGTCGGGTGCAGCCAGACGCGGCGGCGTGTAGGTTCGTTGTGGACGCTCGGTGCGTGAGGTCAGCCCGGCTTCGGTCGAGCGAGCGCCGAGTTGGATGGGGCGCGGCTCGCCCACGCTGCGGGATATCGGCCGGGGCGGGAGATCCGGCTCGGGCAAGGCTTCAATTTCGGGCAGGCTGGAGGGGCGGAGCGGCAGCACGCCCAGGAGGCGATGCAGCAGCCCGGACTTGCGGCGGGATTTGTGAGTGGGGAGCGGCAGATCGTCTTCCGATTCGGACTCTGCGGCCTGGGGCATATGGAGCGCCGGAATGGGATCGCCCTGAGCGGCCGGCGTTGCATCCTGCGCCGGGAGCTGTGTCTGGGGCAGTGTTTCAGACTGTGCCTGGGGCGGCGTTTCAGGCGGTACGGGCGGCGATTGTGGCGGTTCCGCCGCTTGCGGGGAGGCTGGCTGCGGGGCGGCCGGGGCCGGGGTATGCGGCAGAGGCGGCAGCGTCATGCCCGGTATCGGGGCCATGTGCAGTACGGCTTGGCGCAAGATGGACCGGCGTACGGGTTTGTACAGGATGTGATCCATGCCGGCCCGGCGCAGGCGTTCGCCCTGGGCTTCGTGCCCGATCAAGGCCAGCACGGAAGCAGGCGGCAGTTCCCGTTCGCCGTCCAGGGCGCGGATGGCGGCCACAGCGTCGATCAGTTCTTTTTCCGGCATGTTGCCGTCAAACACGATCAGCCGGGCGGGGATATCGCTGTGCAGGGCCACGGCTTCGACCGTCGTGCGGGCTTCAAGCAGCTCGTGGGGCAGACCTTCCAGCATATAGACCAGCAACTGGCGGCGGCTGGAGGCGTCGTCGGCCAGGATGATCCGCAGGCTGGGCAGCATCAGGTTTTCCGCGTCGTCGGCCAGGGCTTCAGGATCCGCGATCACGACATCCGGCAGGGTGGAGGCGTGGGCAGGCAAGGGTTTCAGGATCACGGAAAAACTGATGGATGTGCCGGTTGGACCGCTGTCCAGGCGCACGGTGCCGCCGGTCTCGCCGGCCAGTTCCCAGACGCGGGCGGGCAAGAGGGCGTTGCGCCGCGTCGGGGGCATGCCTGATCCGGTATCGGCCACGGTGAACACCAGGTGGCCGGGGTCGTTGCTGTCCTGATCGCGGCGCACCCAGAGTTGGACAGAACCGTGGCTCGTGGCCCGGATCGCGTTTTCCATGAGCAGCCCGAGGATGTGCGCCAGCCGGTCAGCCGGTCCCAGGTAGCGGCGGCCGAGGTGCGGGGCAACGTACCAGGAAACCGCCAGATTGCGTTCTTCGGCCTTTTCGGCCACGGCGGCGTGCGCGTTGCGCAGGAGCAAGGGCAGATCGATCAGGGCGTTTTCCACGGGAATCCGCGCGGGCTGGGGCAGACCGCTGCGGGACAGGTTGCTGATGATGCCCGTGAGCGCACGCCCGGCCGCGACCAGTTCCCGCACATGCTGGCTGGCGTTCTCCGGCAGGGACAGCATGTCGAGGGCGATGGACTGCCGCAACAGGGCGTCCAGCGGCACACGCAGGGCTTCTTCCAGATGGGTCAGGGTCTCGGGATCCGGTTCGGCGGGCTGGGCGGGCATGGTCAAATCGGGCGCAGCCGTGGCGGCCATGGAACTCGGTTTGAGCAGGGGGGCCGGATCGTGCCGGTTGTCGCGTTTTTTGAACACGGGCGATTCCTGGTCGTCGGCGGACTGGGTTTCGGCGGCATTGTCCGGTTCCGTGAAATCCAGTTGCAGATCGAGGTTTTTTTCGTTTTGCCGGGCACTGCGCCGTGAGCCGGAACGTCGCGTTGCGGCGGCGTGGGATTCCGTGCGGCTGCTGAGAAGCGACATGAACAGGGCGGAACAAGCCAGGCCGCACAAAGGCGCGAGGTTGTTCCAGACCGTGAATTGCGGCTGGCCGGGAGCCAGGGGCGCAAGCAAGGGCGCCGTGCCGAGTACCGCCGGCAGGCAGGCCGCCAGGTAGCGTCCGTAGCCCGGCAGTCGGACGGCGGGCAAGGCCGCCACAAGCGTTGCGGCGATGCCCAGCGGCCAGAGCGGCAGCCAGCGCAGCATCCAGGCTTGCCCAGGGATGAGCGGCGCAAGCCCGGCGGCCAGGCCAAGCAAGGATACGGCTGTGAGCAACGCGCTCAACCAGGGCATGGTCTGACGCAGCCGCATCAGGTTCCGGCCGACATGGGGCAGAATGAACAGGGCCAGGGCTGGGGCAAGAATCGCGGGAATGTCCCAGGGGTTCGGCCGGCCGCCGGGCAGGGACGGCAGCCCCCAGATGCCCTGGATCAGCGCGGCCAGGGCGAACAGTCCGGCCCAGATGCGCCATTCGCGGCGCTCGATCAGACCGCGCAGCAGGCAGCACAGGGCGGCCAGGCCGAGCAGGATCAAGGCCGCATGCCGCACGGTCACGGCCATGGCTTCGGCCTCGGCGTCCAACGCGCCTATCCAGGGGGTGAAGCCCGCTGCCGGCCAGGCTTCAAGACGGATCAACAGCGCCCCGCCGGCTTGGGAATACAGGATGGGGTACACGCCAGCTTTTTCGGGTCGGATTGTGACCGGGTCGGGAGATCCGGGCCGGGTCATCCACACTGAGGGGGTGCCGGGGACGGCAGGGCCGAGGTGCAGGCAAACCTGTTCCGGCAGGCCGACGGGCATGGGCGTGAGCTTGAGGCGCAGCCAGACCGCGCCGGTTGCGCGCGGCAACGGATCCTGCCACGGGGCGAAGGTCTGGGTGGTTGCGATGATGTCTCGCGGGGTCAAGGCCGAGGACGGATCCAGAAAATACTCCAGATGCGTCAGTGCGGCCACGGGAGCGAGGATCGCCGTGGGATCGAGCGCTGCGTCCGCAGCCTGCGGCGGCGTTGCCGGTTTCGGCATTGCGGCCGGGGCGGCCGGCAACGCGGCCGGCGCGCCCGGAGGTATGGTTTCAGCTTGCGCGGCGTCGGGAGATGTGGCCGGCGCGCCCGGAAGCGAAGTCTCGGCTTGGGCGGCGCCTGGATATGCCGCTGGCGGCGCGGCTGGGGAGTTGGCGGAGCTGTTTGCGGGAGGCGGCGGCGCGGGAACAAGGGAAGGGGGAGCAGACGGCACCTGCGCGGCAAAACCGGTCAGCAGCCAGCAAACAGCGAGCATGGTCCACAGAAGGCGGGCATGCGCTGCGAGCTTGAAGAAGGAGTGCGGCATATAAGGATTCCCTGCCGGATCGCTCCGGCATTCTCAAATCATGACGCAACGGGCCGGACGAGAAATTGCTGTAAAAAAATGGCGCGCCCTTCGCTGTGCCGACAGCCGGGAAATGCGCGGCGACATTGTTGGGCTATGGTGGCGGAAAACAAAAAAAAAGTCTAGAGTTATTCATGAAAATCGGCTGTGGCCCGGATGCGGGCCGTGGCGCGGCACGAACGGTATCGTTCGATGTGTTGATGAAACGATGAGTTACAGAGATATCACCTTTGTATTTCCCCCTGATTTTTCCTGGTGCTTGCCGATGTGCGCATCCTTGTTGCGGCAGCGGGAACAATAAGTCCCGTTGTGGGCGAATAAGGTCTTGACATGGGATATATGAGAGGTATAGTAAAAGTTCGCCCGTTCGTCCGGATGGCGTGGAGCGGGCAGGCAAAAAGTTTTCCCGAGCCGGGCATAAAAAAGTGTTGACCGGAGGCTCAGGCGAGGGTACATGAGCGTTTCGCCGTTTCGCGAGGGACGGATTGGTTCTTTGACAAGTGCAGAGCGAATCGGGAAAGAGACTTTGAGTAAAGCCTCGTTGAGACGAGGTGTCAGTAATTTAACTGGAGAGTTTGATTCTGGCTCAGATTGAACGCTGGCGGCGTGCCTAACACATGCAAGTCGGACGCGAAAGGGGCTTCGGCCCTGAGTAAAGTGGCGCACGGGTGAGTAACACGTGGATGATCTACCCATACGTTTGGGATAACGGCTGGAAACGGTCGCTAATACCGGATACGCTCACGATGCGAGTCGTGGGGAAAGGGGGCCTCTGAATATGCTCCTGCGAATGGATGAGTCCGCGTCCCATTAGCTTGTTGGCGGGGTAAAAGCCCACCAAGGCGACGATGGGTAGCTGGTCTGAGAGGATGATCAGCCACACTGGGACTGGAACACGGCCCAGACTCCTACGGGAGGCAGCAGTGGGGAATATTGCGCAATGGGCGAAAGCCTGACGCAGCGACGCCGCGTGAGGGATGAAGGTCTTCGGATCGTAAACCTCTGTCAGGGGGAAAGAAGGTGCAGCGTGCTAATCAGCGCTGTATTGACGGTACCTCCAAAGGAAGCACCGGCTAACTCCGTGCCAGCAGCCGCGGTAATACGGAGGGTGCGAGCGTTAATCGGAATTACTGGGCGTAAAGCGCACGTAGGCTGTTTGATAAGTCAGGGGTGAAATCCCGCGGCTCAACCGCGGAACTGCCTTTGATACTATCGAACTAGAGTTCGGGAGAGGACAGCGGAATTCCAGGTGTAGGAGTGAAATCCGTAGATATCTGGAGGAACATCAGTGGCGAAGGCGGCTGTCTGGACCGGTACTGACGCTGAGGTGCGAAAGCGTGGGGAGCAAACAGGATTAGATACCCTGGTAGTCCACGCTGTAAACGATGGATACTAGGTGTTGGGGAGTTATTCTCGGCGCCGTAGTTAACGCGTTAAGTATCCCGCCTGGGGAGTACGGTCGCAAGGCTGAAACTCAAAGAAATTGACGGGGGCCCGCACAAGCGGTGGAGTATGTGGTTTAATTCGATGCAACGCGAAGAACCTTACCTGGGCTTGACATCCGGGGAACTCTCCTGAAATGGAGAGGTGCTCTTCGGAGAACCCCGAGACAGGTGCTGCATGGCTGTCGTCAGCTCGTGTCGTGAGATGTTGGGTTAAGTCCCGCAACGAGCGCAACCCCTATGCACAGTTGCCATCAGGTAAAGCTGGGCACTCTGTGGAGACTGCCCGGGTCAACCGGGAGGAAGGTGGGGACGACGTCAAGTCATCATGGCCCTTACGCCCAGGGCTACACACGTACTACAATGGCGCGCACAAAGGGCAGCAAGACCGCGAGGTGGAGCCAATCCCAAAAAACGCGTCTCAGTCCGGATTGCAGTCTGCAACTCGACTGCATGAAGTCGGAATCGCTAGTAATTCTGGATCAGCATGCCAGGGTGAATGCGTTCCCGGGCCTTGTACACACCGCCCGTCACACCACGAAAGTTGGTTTTACCCGAAGTCGGCGAGCTAACTGGCAACAGAGGCAGCCGCCTACGGTAGGGCTGATGATTGGGGTGAAGTCGTAACAAGGTAGCCGTAGGGGAACCTGCGGCTGGATCACCTCCTTTACGGATAATATTCCCGACTCGCTGTTCACTTGCAAGGAGCCAGAGTGTTCTTTGAAAAGCGACAGTTGTGTCTCCCCGGTCTTTGGGAGTTTTGCGCAGGATTTTTTGATTCCGGCAAGAAAGGCGCTGTTTTTTGCGCAGGGAGCGTATCAAGACATACGTGACCGGAGCAAAAAGCAAGCCTGCCGCAGGCGGAATGAAAAAAGACCAGCAAAACAGGGCCTGTAGCTCAGGTGGTTAGAGCGCACGCCTGATAAGCGTGAGGTCGATAGTTCAAGTCTATCCAGGCCCACCAAGTCAGGGTGACGTTTCTGGGATGGGGGGGCGTAGCTCAGCTGGGAGAGCACCTGCCTTGCACGCAGGGGGTCGTCGGTTCGATTCCGTCCGTCTCCACCAGCTTCATGCTTGGTCGTAGCCGCGAAAAAGTTCGTGTTTGCCATCCAAGCATGGCTTGGGGCTTCTTTTACGAGAAGCCGGTGTTCTTTTACAATTGAATAGGGAATGGAAGGAAATCTTTCGAGAAGTAAGAAACAAGTTGCAAAGAGCAACAGGCGGATGCCTTGGCGTCAGGAGGCGAAGAAAGACGTGGTAAGCTGCGATAAGCTTCGGGGAGGAGCTAAACATCCTATGATCCGGAGATGTCTGAATGGGGCGACCCGGCAGGAGTCATGTCCTGTCATGTGTGGCTGAATGCATAGGCCACAACAGGCCAACCTGGGGAAGTGAAACATCTCAGTACCCAGAGGAAAGGAAATCAAACGAGACTCCCTTAGTAGCGGCGAGCGAAGGGGGAAGAGCCTAAACCGTGCGGATTCGTCCGTGCGGGGTTGTAGGACCGGAGCACGTGATTGTCGAGTATGCAGGAGAAGTAAGCTGGAAAGCTTCGCCAAAGCGGGTGACAGCCCCGTATCCGAACCAGAAAGGCACACATCCGGCACCTGAGTACCGCGGGGCACGTGAAACCCCGTGGGAATCCGGGAGGACCATCTTCCAAGGCTAAGTACTACCTGACGACCGATAGCGAACCAGTACCGTGAGGGAAAGGTGAAAAGAACCTCTGTCAGAGGAGTGAAAAGAATCTGAAACCTGTTGCTTACAAGCTGTGGGAGCCTGGGCTTGCCCGGGTGACCGCGTGCCTTTTGCATAATGAGTCAGCGAGTTAATGTTGCGTGCGAGGTTAAGCGTAAGTGGAGCCGTAGCGAAAGCGAGTCTGAACAGGGCGCAAGTACGTGGCATTAGACCCGAAACCGGGTGAGCTATCCATGAGCAGGTTGAAGCAAGGGTAAAGCCTTGTGGAGGACCGCACCGTCAACGGCTGAAAACGTTCCGGATGACTTGTGGATAGGGGTGAAAGGCCAATCAAACCCGGTGATAGCTGGTTCTCCCCGAAATATATTGAGGTATAGCCTCGGGAATTGTGTATCGGAGGTAAAGCACTGACAGAGCTAGGGGTCCTACCAGATTACCAAACTCTTTCAAACTCTGAATGCCGAATACATGTATCCCGGGAGTCAGACTGCGGGTGCTAAGGTCCGTAGTCGAGAGGGAAAGAGCCCAGACCGCCGGCTAAGGCCTCCAAATCCATGCTCAGTGGTTAAGGTGGTGACGTTGTAGAGACACCCAGGACGTTGGCTTAGAAGCAGCCATCGTTTAAAGAAAGCGTAATAGCTCACTGGTCTAATGACGTTGCGCCGAAAATGTAACGGGGCTAAGCATGGTGCCGAAGCTGCGGATTCTCCGTATGGAGTCTGGTAGGGGAGCGTTCCGTGTGGGCTGAAGCTGTTCCGTGAGGGATGGTGGACTGCACGGAAGTGATTATGCTGACATGAGTAACGATAAAACAGGTGAGAAACCTGTTCGCCGTAAACCCAAGGTTTCCTGGGTAAAGGTAATCTTCCCAGGGTTAGTCGGTTCCTAAGGCGAGGGCGAAAGCCGTAGTCGATGGGAAACGGGTTAATATTCCCGTACTTGTGTGTCCGCGCGATGGAGGGACGCAGAAAGGTAGGCAGGCCGGGTGTTGGACGTCCCGGTGCAAGCGTGTAGGTAGACTGTGCAGGCAAATCCACACAGTCTTAGCCGAGGCGCGAGTCCGTGAGCTTATGCTCTGAAGCTGTTGAGCCTATGCTGCCAAGAAAATCTTCTAAGTTTAGGATACGCAAACCGTACCGGAAACCAACGCAGGTGGGTGAGTGGAATACACTAAGGCGCTCGAGAGAACTCTGGCCAAGGAACTCGGCAAAATAGCCCCGTAACTTCGGAAGAAGGGGCGCTCTTTGAGGTGACAAGATATACTTTTGAAGCCTCGGGGAGCCGCAGTGAATTGGTGGTGGCGACTGTTTACTAAAAACATAGGTCTGTGCGAAGTCCTAAAGACGACGTATACGGACTGACGCCTGCCCGGTGCTGGAAGGTTAAGAGGAGAGGTCAGCGCAAGCGAAGCTTTGAATCGAAGCCCCAGTAAACGGCGGCCGTAACTATAACGGTCCTAAGGTAGCGAAATTCCTTGTCG